>Ga0116231_10005752_pt1 | contig 24220 bp, 20 predicted proteins | sample S1TSphgellanicum_2_FD_89695 | JGI IMG/M metagenome (GOLD analysis project Ga0116231, IMG submission 89695) | Host-associated microbial communities from peat moss isolated from Minnesota, USA - S1T2_Fd - Sphagnum magellanicum MG | ecosystem: Host-associated > Plants > Peat moss > Unclassified...
AACCTGCGATCGTTCCAGATGGTTTCTTGAGTTTGGGTGTAGAACGCTTTGTGGGAGAGAATGGACGATCTAGCTATGTTATGTGGGAAGAAGATGGTATTCCCCCCGTTTTAGCTTTAGAAATTGTTTCTAAAACTTATAACGATGAATATGAACAAAAAAAGACTGATTATGCGGAATTAGGTATTTTATATTATGTCATTTATGCACCGACACGCCTACGTCGCAAACGGAAGCGGTTAGAATTTTATCGCTTAGTTAATGGAGAATACATTCTCCAGACAGGTGATAAATTTTGGATGCCAGAAATCGGTTTAGGTATTGGACGGGAGCGAGGAACCTATCAAGGAATGACGCGGGAATGGTTGTTTTGGTATGATGAAGATGGTAACAGATATCCAACACCAGAAGAAGTGAAACTTGAGCAACAGAAACAAATAGCACAAAGCCAACAACAAGCAGCACAAAGCCAACAACAAGCAGCACAAAGCCAACAACAGCTTCAAGAAATTTTGACTAAATTACAACAAAGAGGAATTGATCCAAATACACTTTAAAGCGAGTAAAACAAGATTGCAAAAAACTTGATCATTAAAAATGCAATTTATGAGTGATTATTTCCTATTCTATCTTACTCGTTAATATTTGACAAGATGCTTATGGTATAAGGATTTTATCTCACCAATACTTCCATACCACTACCAAACTTTATTATGTGTCTATACCTGACTCCTACTATATAAAGAGAATTTACCTAAATTTTCCTGTCGCCATTTAGCATCTGCTTTGCGATTTGTTCTCATCTCTAAAACTCTAATTCCCTGATTTGGTAGTGGGTTTAACCGTTCTTTTAGTTGCTGCCAAGTAGTAATTAATTCATGTTCTATCCCATAAGTAGCAGATAATTTAGCAAAATCAATATCCTGAGGAGTCGCAAAAAATTCTTCAAACGGAGGGTCAAATTGGGCAATGGGTAATATTTCAAAAATTCCCCCTCCATTATTGTTAATTAAAACTATAGTTAAATGTCCCACAAATTTATTCCTGATTAAGAATCCGTTAGTATCATGTAATAAAGCTAAATCTCCAGTTAACATGATGCTACTTTGTTGGCGATGAGCAATTCCTAAAGCAGTAGATAAAGTACCATCAATGCCATTTGCACCGCGATTAAAGTGCGATCGCACCCGCAAATTATTTGGTTTCCAGAAAAATTCCACATCTCTGACAGGCATACTATTAGAAATAAACAGTGGCGTTCCCAATGGTAAAACCTGGGAAATTAACCAAGCAGCTTTTCCTTCAAATAATTCATTCATATTGATCATAGTTTGATCTACAGCTAACCTGACACTAGTTTCAGCATCACACCATTTTTGTAGATAGGTAGGAGATGAAGAAATCTGGTGGATATCTTGATCTATTTCTAACTGTTCTATTGATATCCTTAAATGTGTAGTCTTGCCATGTATTGGGTCAAGATTTTGGTCGCAGGAGTCAATTATCCAGCGGAGGGGATCGATGGTATTTAACCACTGACGTAACTCCTTACTAGTAGGCATTTCTCCCACCTGAATTACTATGTCTGGGGTTAGCTCTTTAGCTAGTAGAGGATTGCGCAAAATCAGGTCATAGGTAGAGATTAAATAGGGGTTGAGGTCAGCATAGTTTCTCACTGGAGAAAGTCCCTCAGCCAATACTGGCCAGCGAAGTGTTTGGCTAAGTTGGGCGATCGCTTGAGAATATTTTTCTGGTTCCTGTGGTTGAGCTACGCCAGCAATAATTATCCCTCGCTCATATTGTTGCCATATTTTGGGGAGTGGGTACTTAATTATGGGTAATTGGGACGGGAAAATCCCTGAGAAAAATTCCTCAACATCTGAAAAGTTGAATTCCAATCCATCGGGGACTGGTGCTAGTGGGTCACGAAAGGGAATATTTAAATGTACAGGACCGCTAGTAGCAGTTTGACAGCGTTCCCAAGTATGAATAATGGTTTGTCTGAGATAAGATAGCATTTCACGATCTGCTGAAGGTAGGGCTAACTCAGTCTGCCAGTGAGGATAATTCCCATATAACTTCACTTGGTCAATCGTCTGTCCAGAGTGACAGTTGCGCAGTTCTGGTGGTCTATCAGTGGTAATCACGAGTAGAGGAATACGACTTTCTTGCGCTTCAATGATTGCACTGTAAAAGTTTGCTCCGGCTGTTCCAGAGGTACAAACCAGTACTGCAACTCTTCCGGTCACTTTTGCTTGTCCCAAAGCAAAAAAAGCGGCTGAACGTTCATCTAGAATTGATATTACTTCCATATCTGATGCCAAAGCTGCAAAGCCTACTGTTAAGGGGGTAGAACGGGAACCCGGACAAATAATAGTACAACTCACTCCTAAGCGTTTCAGAGTTTGTGTAATGACATATGACCAAAGCTGATTAACATTCCTGAAAACAGGTGACATGGAACTTGGGTGTAGGGTGTAGGTGTACCCTACACCCTACACCCAAATTATGGACTTTATTTGCTTAACGGGGATTCGTTGCTATGGCTATGTTGGTTATTTGTCAGAAGAACAGGTTTTAGGACAATGGTTTGAGGTGGACCTAAAGCTATACTTAGACTTAACCAAAGCTAGTCGGTCTGACGCAATTACAGATACTTTAGATTATCGTCATATTATCAACTTTGTGCAAGATTTAGTCAAAACAGCAAGGTTTGCTTTGCTGGAAAAACTAGCAGGGGCGATCGCAGAAGCGATTTTAGCAACTGACAATTTTCTCATTAGCCAGATACAAGTTATTGTCACCAAGCCGAATGCTCCGATCCCGGACTTTGGGGGTCGAATTAGTATTCAAATTACTCGGTATAGAGAATGATAAAAATCCCTCGGCTAGTTACCGAGGGATTTATTCTGGAACGCTTACTATCAGCAATCTACTGATACAAATGTACTATACTGAGATGATTGCGTCAAGGTCTATTTTCTTTCTGGATGAGCTAACACCACTGAAGTTGTAGCTCCCATTTGGTTAATTGCTGCAATCATCTGATACAAGCGACCCAAATCTCGTTGGTTGAAGTATAAAACTAATCGAGGTAGTATAGATGTCTCATCTTGTCCTTCTTGTGCTAACACCTGACTTTTTTCAATGCGTCCTTGGACAAGGATGTCACTAAAATCGTGATTTAGCTGTTCTACTTGAGCAGCGGATAAATCCTGCGTCATCCTGATGACCAATTGCTCACCTACGTAGCGACTAGAATGGTAAACTTGATAAAAATTAGTAATTACATTACAAGCCACTTCTAAATTATCAGTGATAGTGTAAAGGTTAGGGTCTTCTGGACTGACAAGACCCGTTTTCACCAATTGCTGGTCAATGTATTTGCTCCAAGAACGCCAGTAGTCGCCTTCAGGATGGTCGATTAAAACTAGAGGAACTGGACCAAATTTACCTGTTTGACTTAATGTCATACATTCAAAGGCTTCGTCTTGAGTACCGAAACCGCCAGGAAACAAAGCTACAGCATCACTTTCTTTCAGGAGAAACAGCTTGCGTGTGAAAAAGTACTTGAAGTGAATTAACTTGAGGTCTCCCTGAATAAATGGATTTGCTTGTTGTTCAAAAGGTAACTGAATATTTAAGCCAAAGGAATTTTCCCGCCCAGCACCTTCGTGACCAGCCTGCATAATACCACCTCCACCTCCCGTCATAATCATGAAACCCAATCCAGAAATAGCACGAGCAAATTCAACTGCCATCTGATACTCTGGGCTATCGGACACCAGACGAGCTGAACCAAAAATAGTCACTTTACGGATATGTCGGTAGTCATGAAAGAGCTGAAAACCTCGTTCCATGTCTGCTAAAGCAGCAGATAATATCTTCCAATCAAGACGCTCAATTTCGCTATCAGCTAACCGCACTATGATAGCAAGTGCTTGCTGAATAAATTGTCTATGTTTTAAAGTCGGTAAACGGTCGATTAATTCAGCGATATCCGCTTTTATAGACTCTAATATCTCAAATGATGCTTCGGAGGTCATGAGAACTGCCGCAACAATGGCATTTTATTTTACCTAAATTTCTATGCAATTTCACAATTGTTTTGCACCAATAATCAATTCCACAGTCCAAATCAGTACTTAAGCAATTTAGGCTAATTGTTGATAACAAAAAGCACCTTTGGTTAAAAATTTCTCCAAGGTGCTACTGTGCGATTGTGATTTTGGTTCCAATCGTCTAAACTGTTAGCTCCATCGGGTAAATCAGTGGAATTATACGATTGCCAATACAGCTTTACGTAAGAGGTGTAAGATGTTTTTCTACTGTGGTAGATAAGGTGGTTTTAGGCACGGCACCAACAACCATATCCACTTTTTGTCCATCTTTAAAAATCATTAATGTAGGAATGCTACGAATACCAAACTGACTAGCAATTTGAGGATTTTCATCAGTATTGACTTTGACAACTTTGAGTTGCCCTTCATACTGAGTTGCAATTTCTTCTACAACAGGGGCTACCATGCGACAAGGACCACACCAAGGAGCCCAAAAATCAACCAGTACAGGAACTTCGCTATCCAGTACTTCTAGCTTAAAATTAGAATCTGTAACGCTTGCGGCTGCTGACATGCCTAAAAACCTTTACCTACTATAATTTCCGACTTTTGTGAAAATTCTACCATAGCAAAAATAGCTGTCTGAAAGTGAAGAAATGTACATTTACAAAGAATTAGCTCTTGAATCTTGATAAGGAACCGCCCGAACAGTAGTTCGGGCGGAGTGTGGTGTGAGGAGTGAACGGAAACATGCGTCTCCGCTATTTCTATTGTAGGCGACATATCTCTTTTTTCCAGTGGTTATTTTGTGTTAGAGGGGGGGGAATTGTTTGTAAGCTCTATACTTGATCTTTATTTGCCCATACCTAATTGTTGTGCTTTTTGATAAACTTTACCTTCTGTGAGTAAAGAAGGAGCAATGACAACTTCCACTTGCTGCATTTCTCTAATATTCTTAGCGCCTAAAGTACCCATACTTGTCTTTAGCGCACCTAATAAATTATGAGTCCCATCATCTAAACTGGCTGGTCCTTTAAGTATCTGCTTTAAAGTACCTGTAGTACCTACTCGAATTCGAGTCCCACGAGGTAGTACAGGGCTAGGGGTAGCCATCCCCCAATGATAACCTCTACCAGGAGCTTCAGCCGCTCTAGCTAGGGGAGAACCAATCATCACTGCATCAGCACCACAAGCTATACATTTACAAATATCACCACCAGTGATTAATCCCCCATCAGCTATTACAGGAATATATTTACCAGTTTCTTGGTAATAATCATTTCTAGCAGCAACACAGTCGCTGATCGCCGTGGCTTGTGGTACACCCACACCCAAAACTCCACGAGAAGTACAAGCTGCTCCAGGACCAATTCCCACCAATACAGCTGATGCTCCAGCTCGCATGAGATTGAGAGTTACTTCATAAGTCACACAATTACCTAAGGCTACAGGTATGGGCATAGAACGACAAAATTCCCCCAGGTCTAATGGAGTAATTGTATCTGGTGATATGTGGGTTGTAGAAACCACTGTCGCTTGAACAAAAAATAAATCTGCTCCAGCTTCAGCTACTACTTGTCCAAATCTGCTTGCTCCAACTGGTGTAGCGCTTACTGCTGCAATTGCACCTTGTTGTTTAATTTCCCGAATCCGTTTTTCGATTAATTCCAGCTTGATTGGTTCGGCATAAAGTTCTTGCATCAGGGAAACAAATTCATCTTTTCCCACTGAGGCAATCCGGTCCAAAATTGGTTCGGGATTAGCATAACGAGTTTGCACACCCTCTAGATTAAGGACACCCAATGCACCTAATTGTGACAAGAGGACGGCTATGTTTACATCCACAACGCCGTCCATTGCACTAGCAATAATCGGGATTTCCCGCTCAATATTGCCAATACGCCATTTAGTTTCCGCTAAACTGGGGTCGATTGTTACATTACCAGGGACTAAGGCAATTTCATCAATTCCATAAGCTCTGCGAGCTGTTTTTCCCAGCCCAAGTTGAATTTCCACGATTTTAAAGTTTCTCGAATACGTTTAAGATAGGGTATCAAATTGTGGGGATAATAAGTAACAGGAAATTAAAATTGCTTGTGTTTTTCAGTTTTTAATGTCCATTTTTAGATTGGTCTACAGCTGTATAACCAGTAGTAACCCAGATAATAGCTCTAGCTCCATCACGGATTGACTTACTAATTGGTTCTGGAGATTGCTCCGAAGGGACAGATACTGGCTTAAAAGTAATACCCCTACTACCCAAAATAATTTCACCAATCACACTAGCACGCAGCATATGAAAATCGGAAGTAATCAAAAAAACCCTTTTGACCCCACGAGCCTGTAAATCATCTACTAAAGTAGTAAAATTAGTCAATGTATCTACTGCTTCGTAGTCCAAGTGTAAAAGTTTGGGATTGACTCCGGCTTTAATAAATACCTGTTGAGTGGAATTAGGTGGACTACCGCCGGTGATCCAAATTGGTAAATTTGGGTGTTTGTGAGCAAACTCGGCGGTAAACTTCTCCCGTTCTAAATGTTTGGTGGAGCCACCCAAAACTAACATAGCTTGTGGGGGAAGAAGTTGACTCTGTATTTCCTTATACCCCCACCAGATACATAAAAATAAAGCCAAAGTCAGAAACTGGAGGGATTTGCCTGTAAACAGTTGCTTATTCAAGGCTCGACAGATTTATTTACAAATACTAGGGTTTTAACTGTGTCTTTAATTGATGCACCATCCTAACTTGAATTGTAGATTTGAGAAACTATATCTCACGACCATTTCTCACTTAATCTTGATCTATTTTGACTATTCTAACGGGACTGGTGCGACTTGAACGCACGACCTGACGCTTAGGAGGCGTCCGCTCTATCCAACTGAGCTACAACCCCAGATACAAAACATTTCTAACTATACCATATTTTTCCCAGAGCGCCAATTCCCAAACCAAGAACTACCGCCTATTTCTAAACCACAAAGATGACTGTGTGCGCGCAAAATGACCTGAGAACTACTTCGAGTTACTTTTCGCAGCTCTAAACTGAGTTCCCCTTGCATAGTATCTCGACAGCAAAACTCTAATCCATTACTTGTCGGTGCTCGCAATCTTGTACCCAATAGATTAGTCTTACCTATTAGTTCAACCTGATAATTGTGATTTTTCGCTTTCATTTGCCATCTACCCCACGGTTGAATATCCCAGCTTACCTCTGAATTCCAAGGAACAAATTCATAAAATTTGCCTTGGTAATGTAAACCGATCATCGCTACTGATTCCATCCACCATAAAACTCTACGTTTTCCCCCTCCAGCAGTTAATGCTAAGTCACCTATAAGCTCAAAGGAGTTGCAATTTAGCCAAAACCATTTTTCTGGAAATGCTCCACCCCAATTTTTTTCACTATAGGCTGGAGCTTGATTGAATACATATTTTTTCCCCCGCCAATCAATCCACCCACTAGCTAATCCATGCGCCATTAAAATTTGCCATCCAGGCTCAAATATCTGTAAAAACGACATCCATCCTGCGGTAGAACTTTGCAAAGAGTTTTGATTACCCCAGGCATAAATAGGTTCAATTTCATAATGCCAACTACAATAATTATCAGGGGAACCATCATAAATCATTCCTTGATTCAAAAGGCTTGTGGCTTGGTAACCCATCTGCACATATTCAGTAAATTCACTAGGAAGGAGATAGAAAGGAGCAACTTGTAATCTAGTTTTACCCCAGTGTCCCAAAGCTAAAACATCTCGACTTGCCCAAAATTTTTTCACATCGGGAAAGGTACGACACAAATATTGGTCGTTTGCTCCCAAAATTTGGGCTGCACCACCGCTATGTGGCTTACCACCGCTGGGATCTTCAATAGAATACATAAAAGCGAAAGTTTGCCCAATTTCGGCTAAGGTAACACGATAGTACCAACCCTCAAAAAAACGGCGATCGCTCCCATCCCAATGGTAGCCACTGTGAGGTGTTTGCTGGAAAAAAGGTAAGTTTTCTAGAGAGATAGACATATGAGAGTTTGTTAATTCTATTCAAAGTATGAACGATATCTCACCTGAAGAGAGTGCTTAAAAAAAGATGAATCTACAGCAATCTTGCCCTATACCCGCGCAAATCCTCATAGTTGACGATAATCCCATCAATCTAAATCTTTTATCCAATGTTCTATCCAAGTCTGGTTATAAGGTGCGGTCTTGTCGAAATACTCATATTGCCTTGATATCAGTCGAATCCAATTTACCCGACTTGATCTTACTAGATATTATGATGCCGGACATTGACGGGTATGAGTTTTGCCAGAGAATTAAAGCCAATGAAAAAATCTGTCATATACCCGTAATTTTTATTAGTGTGCTGGATGAACCTATAGATAAGGTGAGAGCGTTTCAAGCAGGTGGAGTGGATTATATCACCAAACCTTTTAATATCCAGGAGCTAATTGCTAGGGTAGATAATCAACTGCGAATTCGCTATTTACAGCATCAGCTAGTTGGGCAAAATCAGCAATTACAGCAAAAAAACCAAGCACTAGCTGAATTTGGCGATAGCTTAAGGAAAAGTGAGGAACGTTGGCAATTAGCCATTCAAGCTAGTCAAGATGGAATTTTTGACTTAAATTTACAGACATATCAAGTTTTTTACTCTACCCGCTGGAAAGAAATCCTTGGCTATCAAGAGGATGAAATCAATGATAATATTGACGAATGGTTTTCGCGAATCCATCCAGATGACTTGGAGTGGGTAATTGCAGCAAATAGTCTGCATATTCATCAGGAAACATCTTGTTTTATACAAGAATATCGCATGTTATGTCGCGATGGTAGTTATAAATGGATTCTGGAACACGGTCAGACAATTTGGGACGAAAATGGTAAACCAGTCAGATTTATTGGTTCCCATAGGGATATTAGCGATCGCAAGCTTCAAGCCGAGGAAATTCGCCAAACTCAACTGTTTCTAGATTCTATTATTGAAAATATTCCTGATATGATCTTTGTCAAAGATGCTGAGTTTTTAAATTTTGTCCGCTTGAATAAAGCAGGTGAAGAACTATTGGGTTATAGCAGACAAGACTTGATAGGTAAAAATGATTATGATCTTTTTCCTCCGGTAGAAGCTGATTTTTTCACGGCTAAAGATCGGGAAGTTCTAGCTAAAAAAATCTTTTTAGATATTCCCGAAGAATCAGTAGATACTAAAGACAAAGGTAGGAGAATTTTACATACTAAAAAAATTCCCATTTTTGATAAAACAGGAGTTCCACAGTATTTACTAGGAATTTCAGAAGATATCACTGTCCAGAAACTTCAGCAAACTGCTTTACAGGAAAGTGCCAAACAACAACGGGCGATTCTAGAAGTTGTGGAACGAATGCGTCAAACTTTAGATATTGCTGAGATTTTTCGGACAACGACAGAAGATTTACGCAAATTATTTGTCTGCGATCGCGTCATTATTTATCGCTTTCACTCTGACTGGAGCGGTGAATTCGTTTCTGAATCTGTAGGTGAAAATTGGCAGTCTATATTAGGAGAGCAGTATTGTGATTCTTTTCTACAACAGAATATTCAGGAATGTACTTTTAAAAATTTATACCAGCAAAATTCCCCCCCAGACGACCTACCCAGAAAAACAGCAGGTTTGCTGTGGGATCAACCAGGTTTTATCGCCGATAATATTTATGAGCAAGGATTTTCAGATTGTTACATCAAGCAATTGGAGAGACAGAGTATTTATGCTTATATAATTGTCCCGATTTACCGGGCGGATAAATTATGGGGCTTATTAGGAGTCTATCAAAACTCTGAACCTCGTCATTGGAAACCCAATGATATTAATGTTGTGATTCAAATTAGTCACAATTTGGGGATTGCTCTTTATCAAGCAGAATTATTTACTCAGACTCAACAACAATCGCTAGAATTAGCACAAGCTAAAGATGCAGCAGAATTGGCTAACCGAGCGAAGAGTGAATTTCTCGCTAATATGAGCCACGAACTCAGGACTCCACTGAATGCTATCTTGGGTTTTACTCAATTAATGAGTCGAGACCCATCACTTAATCAAAAACATCAAGCACATCTCAATATCATCAATCGTAGTGGACAGCATTTACTGGAGTTGATTAATGATGTCCTGGATATGTCGAAAATTGAAGCTGGTAGGATCAAGCTCAACATCACAGATTTTGACTTCTACTCCCTACTAGAAAATCTCCAAGAGCTATTAGAAATTAAAACCAGAGCTAAACACTTAAAACTCATTTTTGACCGCGCTGCAGATATTCCCCAATATTTGAGAACTGATGAGGTGAAACTGCGGCAAATTTTACTTAATTTGCTGGGAAATGCCATAAAATTTACACAACAAGGGCATGTTATTCTACGTGTTAGGGTGGGTAAAAATCACAATCAAGCTGAAAATCCTCATTCCCTTACCCTGATGTTTGATGTGGAAGATACTGGACCTGGAATCACACCACTGGAGATAAAGTTATTGTTTAATCCTTTTGTGCAGACCAAAATATTGCCAAACCATGAAGGTACAGGACTAGGATTGGCTATTAGCCAAAATTTTGTCAGATTGATGGGTGGTGAAATCACTGTTGAGAGTATTTTACACCAAGGTAGTATATTTAAGTTTTCTGTCCAGGTTGAGCCAGCTAAAACTAGAGATGTTGCTTATCCATCTTTAAATAGGCAAGTTATCCGCTTGGATGATAACCAAGCAAATTATCGCTTGCTGATAGTGGAGGACCAGTGGGAAAGTCAACAACTGTTGATCGAGTTACTAGCTCCACTGGGATTTGAAATATATACGGCGGTGGATGGACACCAGGCGATCGCTTTTTGGGAGCGCTACCAACCTCATCTGATATTAATGGATATGCAAATGCCTGTGATGAATGGTTATGAAGCAACTCGATGGATTCGCCATGTAGAGCATCAAAATATGAGGTCTGGTTCACCGAGTAAAATCATTGCTTTGACAGCAAGCGCTTTTGAAGAACATCGGGCATTTATATTATCCATCGGCTGTGATGATTTCATTCGCAAGCCCTTTCGCGAGGAATTACTTTTGAACAAGTTGGCTGAACATTTGGGAGTTAGATATATTTATGCTCAAATGGCTGAAAACGCTACAAAAACAGCCGATAATCCCACATCTCTTGATGCTTTATCATTAAAAGTTATGTCTGATGAGTGGATTGCTCAACTACATAATGCTGCTAGCAGATGTAGTCAACGCCAAACTTTGGCATTGATCGCCCAAATTCCTGCAGCACACTCAGGTCTAGCTGAAACTATCACAAATTTAGTTAACGAGTTTCGCTTTGAAACAATAGTTCAGTTATCAAGAGCCGAATAATTTCAGTATAATTTCAGTTTACATATTCACTCTTTATCTATCTTTCATAATATGATAGTGCTAACTTCGTATTTATACGGAATTTTTATCATAGAGTTCTTTCTAAGACAATTAATTCTATCAGAAATAAATATATATTTTGTGACTGAGATCACAATTAAAAAGTGATAATTAAGCGGAAGCAAATGAGAGCTTATTGTAATAGCTTCCACAAGTTTTCCACATTTTTGTCGCAAAATGTAACTATCAACCAAACATAGCTAGGGATGAATTAATGGTGATCCGATTTTTGAAGATTTCCCCCTAATAAGGTTGGTTGTCGAGGAGAAAATTTTAGCTGAAAATTTTAGCTCTTTATTGATCAAGCTAGTAAATTTCACTCTCTCTTAGGAAATCCACAAGAGTACAAAATTATTATGAACTCCAACTTCAGCACTCAAAAAAATCTAAAGTCAAAAATAGTTTTTAATGAGTTCAAGAATTGTATACAATTACAGTATAATGGTAGATTAACTATCCAGAGCCATCAGGGAAAAACCTGGAACTTTTATTATCGTCTAGGACAACTAGTCTGGGCGACGGGAGGAAATCATCCTCATCGACGCCTACGCAGAAATATAGCCTACAGTTGTCCTCATCTGGATATTAAGAAAATCAATTTAGGGGATACATCCATCGACTATTGGGATTATTTCTGCTTACAAGATTTAGGCAAAAATGACCAAATTTCTAAAATACAAATTAATGATATTGTGATGAACATAATATCAGAAGTACTATTTGATCTAGTTCAGGAAATTAATCTTTCATCTTTAACTTGTACATATGAGCCAGCAGCAGCTATCCTGGATTTAACAATGATTTCAACCAGCACTAATATGTTTCTTCAGCAAGTGCAAATATCTTGGAATAATTGGGCTAATGCTGGACTAGCCAATATTTCTCCCGATTTAGCTCCGGTCTTAAAACAACCAGAAGCACTCCGTCGATGTGTTAGTCCATCTGTTTTCGATAAATTAGTACGACTGATCAACGGTAAGCATACACTATCAGATTTAGCTGTAGAGATGAAGCAGGGTGTATTACAAATCACTCAGTCTTTACTACCTTTTATTCGTAAAGGAATTGCAGAGCTTGTATTGGTATCTGATTCGCTGCTAATTAATTCCAGCCAGAATCAAGATAGTCTTGGTAAAAAGATTGCTTGTGTGGATGATAGTCCCCAAATTTGTGAAATCATGGCACAAATCATCACTACACAAGGGATGAAATTTATTAGCATTCAAAATTCCGCCGCAGCTTTACCAATTTTGCTAGAAAATAAACCAGACCTGATTTTTTTAGACTTGATTATGCCCTCTGTGAGTGGCTTTGAACTTTGTGCCCAGTTACGCAGAGTTTCTTTATTTACTAATACTCCCATAGTCATTTTGACTGGAAATGATGGCATTTTTGACCAAGTAAAGTCAAAAGTGTGCGGAGCCACAGATTTTATCACTAAGCCAATCACCCGCAATAAAGCGATCGCGGTCATAGATAAGTACTTACAAATTACCCCCAAAGCTGAGATACCTGACAAAATTTTGGCAAGTTGTCATTAATTTTACCAATCATGGGATTTCTATATAACGGGGTAAAGATACTGTTACTGTTGTACCTACTCCCTCTTGACTTATAAGTGAAATACTTCCTTGGTGGACTTCAACGCATCTTTTCACAACTGCTAATCCTAACCCTGTTCCCTTAATATCACCGACATTACTACTACGATAAAAAGGTTCAAACAACCGGGATTGATTTGCAGATGGAATTCCTATTCCCTGATCCCTGACACAAAAGAAAACCTGTTGTGCTTGGAAATCCAAATCAAGATAGATTTCCGACTTATGGGGAGAATACTTCAGCGAATTACTGAGTAAATTTGTGAGAATTTGTTGGAGTAATTTTATATCTACTACTGCTTGGCTGGATGTTGCAGAACAGGTAAAGAATATCTGGTGTTGGTTACCAGAAATATATTTTAACGAGTCAATCAATTCGTGACAAAACTCTTTTAAATTTACTGGTACAGGGTTAAGTTGAATTTTACCTGATTCAATACTACCAATCAAAAGAATTTCATCCAACAAATTGAGTAGATGATCGACAGACAGATTGATCTTGTTAACATAACGGTTGATGGTTTCCAGAGGCGGAATTTGATCGCCACATTCTAGTAGTCCAGCAAAACCCTGAATGCTAGTAAGTGGGGTACGAAAGTCATGAGATATCATGGCGACAAATTCGGATCTGAGGCGGTTAAGCTCTTGTTCCTGCTCTAAGGCTTTGACTGCTTCTGCTCTTGCTTTTTGTAGTTCTATTTGCATTCGTCGCAAATTCAATTGATTTTCAATTCGAGCCAGCACTTCCTCTAGTTGGAAAGGTTTGATGATGTAATCCACCCCGCCTAATTGAAAAGCCTTAACTTTATCAATTGTTTCACCCAGAGCGCTGAGGAAGATTATAGGTATTTCGCGAGTATGCTGGTTCAATTTCAATCGCTTACAGACTTCATAACCATTCATACATGGCATATTAACGTCTAATAATATCAAATCGGGATGTTCTGCATTAACTGCAATTAGGGCCATATTCCCGCTGTTAGCACAGCGCACCTCATAGCCTTGTTCATCTAACATACCTGAGAGTAGATATAAGTTGTTTGGTTTATCATCAACAATTAAGATATTTCCTTTACATATGTTAGGGGAAATCTTTTCCATAAATCATGCAGTTAATTATCTTCATTTTAGCTAGTTATTATTGCTTAAGACCTATTTTCGGACAGAATATATGAGGATTCTGATCATAGATGATGACAAAAATATAGTGGAGGTGTTGACTAAACTCCTCTTACAGCAAAACTACGTTGTAGATGTGGCTGAGGATGGTGAAGTTGGTTGGGAATTTGTGGAAAGCTTGCAATATGACTTGATTTTATTAGACGTGATGCTCCCTAAGCTAGATGGAATTAGCTTTTGTCGTCGCCTGCGAGAACGGAAAAATCAAGCCTTGGTTATGCTTTTAACGGCTCGTGATACCACAACTGATAAGTTGATTGGATTAGACAGTGGTGCTGATGATTATGTAGTTAAGCCCTTTAATATCCCAGAATTTTCTGCTCGCATCCGTGCTTTAATTCGTAGAGGAAGTACACATGCTTTACCCATAGTTACTTGTGGTGATTTACATTTAGATACTAACATGCATGAAGTGGCTTATCAAGGTAAACCACTTAAGTGTAGTCGCAAGGAATATCTATTGTTGGAGTTATTTTTGCGGAACCAAAAACGCGTTTATAGTTGTCAGGAAATCATCGATCATCTATGGGCATTTGATGCAGAACCACCCAACAATTCTACAGTCAGATCTCACATTAAAAATATTCGCCGCGAATTAAAAAGTGTTGGTGCAGATGGCTTTCTAGAAACAGTTTATGGACAAGGTTATCGAATTAATCCTCTGTTTATATCTGCTACAAACGACCAAAAAGTTGTCCAGAGAGCGCAAAATCTAAGTAAACAAGTAGGTAAACAAGAAATACTCGATCTTTCTGTAACAGAAATCTGGCAGCAAACAAAAGGCTTAAGCCTGGAACGTTTAAGTGTTATACAGCAATTTCTGGAAACTATCAAACTTGGTATATTTGACGAAACCTTGTATCAACAAACAATCCACAATGCTCATAAACTAGCAGGATCTTTAGGGATGTTTGGTTTTGATTCAGGCTCTACTCTCGCTCGAAGAATAGAAGTTTTACTCCAAGTAGAATCGCAATTTCTATTAAAATCTCAACCAGCAGACTCACATAACTTTGTTAAACAGTTAGAATTATTAGTAATTAAATTAAGTCAGGAGTTAACAGACCCTATTAAGGTATCTAATAATGTCATTGTCGCTGCAACAGATACCCCTCAATTAGCAGCAACACCCAATACCATCAGTGCCAAAATTTTTCTCGTTGATCACGATCTACAAGTTCAGAGAACGATAAAAACATTGTTGGAAACATTAGGTTTACAAATAGTTTGTCTGCAAGAACAAGAACATTTTTGGGGAATACTCAGATCATCTAATCCAGATTTTCTCATCCTTGACATCAGTATGCCGATAAATAATGGGTTAGCTTTATGCCGTTCTGTACGCCAAAACCCTGATTGGAATTGGCTACCAATACTTTTTCTGACTGCTAACGATGATTTCTCAACTCGACAACAGGTTTTTACCATGGGTGGGGATGATTATGTTACGAAGCCAATTGTCGTGGAAGAACTCTCTACTCGCATTTTGAATAGGATAAAACGCATAGAATCAATTAGAAATAAAATTGAGATTCCTGATGCGAAAGGTGAATTTAAATCATAGTTGAGGATGTTATCGATGAAAGGTAAAAGAATTCTGGTGATTGATGATGATGAAGATATTCGGGAAGTTGCTAAACTGAGTTTGGAAATTATGGCAGGGTTAGATGTGATTTTAGCTCGGTCGAGTTATGAAGGACTACAAAAGGCTCTATCTGAACAACCTGATGCAATTTTACTGGATGTTATGCTCCCAGATATGGGTGGAGTCGAGACATTTCAGCAACTTCAAGCTAATCCAGTCACAAAGCATATCCCCGTGATTTTATTAACTGCGAAAGTACAAGCATCCGACCAACGCCATTTTGCTAGTTTAGGTGTCTTAGCTTTGATCGCTAAACCATTTAAGCCTGCTCAGTTAGCTCAACAATTATTAACAAGTCTTGGTTGGGCTGAATGTCCAGCCAATTTGCCTAAATCTCCCCAAATTTTCCCTAATTGACATCTACTCTTTTCCCTTTCTTTGGACGATCAAGCCAACAGAATTGCTAAAATATGATTTGGGGATGAATTAATTTATATCCTGCATCTTTTAGCTTTTGGTTAGATACCCAAACATTATGCGTGCGATCGCTTTTTTCAGAATTGTTCCAAGTTACGTTAGGTAAACTATGCTTGGTCATCACATTATGGATTAATTCTCTCTGGGTAAAATGGGCGTCTGATACGAGATTATAAATACCTTGTAAACGAAAATCACGAGCAAAATCTATAGCGCTGACGATATCATCTAAGTGAATCCAATTGGTAATTTCATCACCATTACCAGGACGAGTTGTCCCAGCAATTCTACCAAATATCTGCACCAGTTCCCTTCCAGGTCCATAAATTCCGCCTAAACGTAAAATACACACACGGAGATTTTCACTACTTGCGGAGAGTAAAATATCCTCAGTTCTACGGAGAATATATGTGTTGAGATTGGCTGGTGCAGGTGGTGTTTCTTCATCTACCCACACACCATTGCGATCGCCATAAATAGAATAGCTTCCTGTATAGATTAATTGGCGAATATTAGGTAATTGCTGTATAACAGCCAACAAGGTTTTGGCAGTATTCAGATAGGTGTCTTCATAAGTATGATGGTTTTTTGCACCGATACATAGTAAGACTACGTCCTGATTTTTTAATGCTGCTTTTAAACCTTCTACGTCACTACCTCTAGTTACTATCACTCTTTCAGCTACGGTTTGTAATGTGGGCACACGCTCATGTGTAGTTGTTGTGACAGTGAGTATAAAATTTTGCTTTTGTCGCCAATATTTAGCGACAGTGTAACCAATATAACCGCAGCCAAGAATTGCAATATTCATCATTATCTGGACAAGTTTATCACAAGTAATATTACCAATTTTTTCTTATTTTGTTATTGATAAATTTTGCCATCAGGCATAATTGCTCCAGATAAATTTGCGCCGACTAATTTGACCAACAAGCGATCGCCGGAACGAATCCTAGCACCTGTTAAATCAGCACCGCGCAAATCAGCTCCACTCAAATCAGCACCAATCAGATTGGAAGAACGTAAATTTGCTTCTCTCAAGTCTGCCAAAAGTAAATTTGCTCTAAATAGATTAGCTTCTGACAAATTAGCACCTCTCAGAATTACCTTATGCATAAAAGTATCGCTGAGATTAGCCCCACTCAAATTGGCATAACTGAGGTTTCTCCCAGATAAATCTTTATTACTTAAATTAGACCGACTAAAATCTTTACCACTCAGGTCTGGATAATTATTTGCTGTTTGATAATGAGTTTGGGTTGACTGATGAGAGGTGGTAGATTGTTTCCGAGATTGTTTTATAGGTGAATATTCTCCAGATTGATATTTTTCGGTTAAAAACCGCAATTTTTCGCGAGCTTCATTAATCGCCTTGATTTTTTCTTGAGCTTTCTGCTGTAATCGAGGGTTATCTTGAGGAAGTCGGTCAGGATGCCAAACAAACACTAAATCTTTATAAGCTTGGTTTATTTCTTCTAGTGTAGCTCCAGGCTCTAGTTCCAAGACTCGATAATATTGCTCCAGTTCGCTCATTAGCTTCTCAATCCCATTCTATCTCTCCAACGAGTCAGTACACGCAAATAAGCTGCAATCGGAATCCGATAAACTTCAATAAAAACCCAACCTATAATTGCCAGGTGTAGCAAAAAAGTCAGTATTGTCCAAAAATAAGGAATCCAGGTCAGTGGAGCGTTGGGTGTTGGTGGCAAATAGTAAGCGGTTATCCCAATTAAAGTAGTAGGTAGAATGACCAAACCAATTGCAGCTATCCCATACCCCCATCCTAATTCTACACCTTCTAACTGCCCTTGACTCCATTTACAGCCATTCCAGCGCCAAACTAAAGGGGGTTCTCTAGATGGCATTTTAATTTGCTGTAATTCTAAGTTAACTGTAAAAATTTCTTGGCAAAAGTCACAAGACATAGCATCCATTAATGGCATATGGGAGATTTTGCCAATTTTACAGACTGGACAAGGGTAATCATCATGAAAGTTTAATGGCGTAGATAGTATATTCATGAGAGGAGTCAGCATTCAGGAGTCCTGTTTAAGAATGCGGAAAATCTAATTAGAAATTAAAATATCTGCTTAGTTTAAAATCTGCGCTAGATCGAGGATGAATCCGGGAAGTACATCTTCTCCTGATAAATGAGTTGGTGAGCGCAGCACTTCCACCTGTTGCTGTTGACGATAAATTTCCACCTGTTGATTTTGTGGGTCAATTAACCAGCCCAAACACACACCATTAGTTATATATTCTGCCATTTTTTGGCGTAATGAATCTAATGTGTCTGTAGCTGAACGCAGTTCGACTACAAAATCAGGGGCTATGGGAAGGAATTTTTTTGGGTCTGGGTTGAGGGCTATTAATCTTTCTCGATTTACCCAAGCTCCATCAGGGGAGCGATTGGCACCATTGGGAAGAATAAATCCTGTAGAAGAATCAAAAGCTATTCCTATACCATGAGCATCTGTCCAATTAAACAGGCGTTGGGTTAATCTACCATTCCGATTTCCAGTTTCCCATCCTGTTGGTGGCATAATTACTAATTTCCCGGACGCTGTCAGTTCTACTTGTACGTCTTGATTATGTTGACAGATTTGCTCAAACTGTGCTTGATTGACCCCAGTAGTTGATTTTAGGTTGAGTATGAGAGTTGTCATAGATTAATTTCCCACCTTTAACTTAGGGTAAGCGATACGTTTATGATGAAACTGCTGCCAAACTTCCGTAAAGATATGGGCAATCTGAGACATTTCTGCTCTAGTTAACCCAGAATCGACCATTTGATTATCTTCCCATTTGGCGCGGAGAATATTATTCAGCATGGATAATGCTTGTTCTGTTGTAACATCTTTCACCGAACGCAGCGCAGCTTCACAGGAATCCGCCAACATGACAATTCCCGTTTCTTTGGATTGGGGAATTGGTCCGGTGTAGCGAAAATCTATCTCATCTACAATAATATTAGGGTCTTCCTGCGCCATTTGCTGTGCTTGATGATAAAAGTAGGCGATCGCCATTGTGCCTTGATGTTCGGGAATAAAAGCCTGAATCGCTGTCGGTAAACTATGTTTTCTGGCCATGACTAACCCTTCAGTCACATGCTTTTTAATAATTTCCGCACTTTTCCAGGGATTCTTGATTTCTGTATCATGTTTATTAGGTCCCCCCATTTGATTCTCGATAAATCCTAAAGGGTCATGCATTTTACCGATATCATGGTATAGAGTTCCCGCCCTGACTAACTCTACATTACACCCCAGTTTTTTGGCTGCGGCTTCTGCAAGAGTCGCTACAAACAGAGTATGTTGAAAAGTCCCAGGAGTTTCATTGGCTAGTCGCTTTAACAGAGGACGGTTGGGATTTGCTAGTTCTGCTAGACGAATAGGTGTAATTAAATCAAATAACTTTTCTAAATAAGGGCTTAATCCCAAAGCTAGTATACTCCATACTAAACCTGACAGAGCAAATAAAGCTGTTTCTTGCAAAGTAATGTACCAAATGTTGGCAAATGCTGCACCAATTAGCACTTTCAGTAGTAAATAAATACCTCCTTGAGTAAGGGATGTAACTACACCTAAAAGGGCTAATTCTTCACGCGATCGCAATCTTTGAGCCACAAAACTGCTCAAAATTCCTCCCACCACACCAGCTATCAAACCAATTTTGGGTACATCTATCCCGATGGGAATGATCAGTGCGAGTAATCCAATCACTGTTATACTCAGCGTTGGACCATAGAAGCTACCCAATAATAAACCAATAGCGCTCCAATTAGTCAATGGTATACCCATGGCTAAGATAGTTGGTGTACTCAAAGCCAAGAGAAATACCAATAGGCGATCGCGTTGGCGTAAGCGACTCTTAGATTTACCTTCTACCCAGATAAATATTCTAATACCCGCACTAATCACCCCCATTAAACCGGTTAAACCCAGCCAGTTAACTTGGCGATGAATCAAGTGGTAAAAGTCCAGGACATCAAATTGCCAAGCTGTAATCTTGTTTCCCTTGTTGACAATCACCTCTCCCTTGCGTACCTCTTTCACCACAGGTGCTACTTCAGCACTAGCTTTTTCCACATACTGTCTCATTTGTTCTTCGTCTGGTTTGAGGTTTGTGTGGAGTACAGCTAACAATAATTTGGCTGCTAAAGTTGTGGCTTCATTTGGTACAGAATTTTGCACTTGCAAATTTACCGCAGTCTCTAAAATACTTGGCGGTAATCCAGAGGGAATTCCTTGGGTAAGAATGCGCTCTGCACTTTGGTGGATACCTATTTGTGTTTTCACCCAATTATCATCAGATAATTCCCAAAATGCAGTCTGGGTATATATTTTTCTCGATTCTTCAACCCCCATAGTAGCAAGTTTTTTCAGAGTTTGAGCATATTTTTGTCTAGCTTGGAGTATTTGAGCCAGAAGTGAAGCAAGATTTTGCTCTGATGTTGCCTGACGGTAAGCTGCTAATTCTGTTAATGTTTGATTAAAATCAACATTGGTCAGACTAATTTTGGCAGCACCAAATGTTGCAGGTTTAGTAATGGATGTTAACGCCAATTTGGATGATTTTGACTTGAAGCTTTGTTTTTTCCATTTCTCTAAACTGATTAAGAGTTGTTTCCATTCTTGGTCTGAGCAAGAGCGTAAATATTGCTGGGTCAAAATCGATAATCCTGAAGTATCAACAAAGGGAAAAGGTCCTATATTCCTGCGAATTTCATTCCCATCGTCGAGTAGTTGTTTTAAATGTTCATTAATTTGTGCATTTGCTAGCACATCAATCATTAATATAGGGAGAGGGTTTGCCTTAATGGCTTTGAGTTGGGCTTCAGTTTGTTCCTGATTTTGGATACTAGCGGTTAATGGTGCAATAAATGTCTGAGGTGCTAAAGTTCCTACTCTCAACTCAGGTTGATTGTATAACTTGTATCCTATAACACCTGTAAAAGCTAATAAAGCTAGTACCAAAATTACCTTCGAACGCTGCTTATGTACCCACCTGATCAGATTCGATTTGATAATTGATGGAGGTGGATTCTTGCTAACTTGTTGTCCAGTTTGAAACCCAATTGGTGATAAATGCTGGAAAAGGTTTTTCAATAGGGTGCGATAAAGTTTCTGGTTATAGTTTTTACTATTAGGTATAACTAGTAAACAAAGCAACTTTCCTTTGCGACTCAAGGCTTTGTAACATCGTTGCCATTGACTCAATTTCTGGCTCAATTTCTGGCTCAATCTCTGGGTCAAAGACTGCAAAAATTTCTGCGGTTTCATGACCTTTGCCTGTAATTTATGAAGCCAAAGTTGACCAACTCCCTCATATTCCCATTCTGTTTAAGATATTCAAAAGGGAATACTCGCCATTCCATTCACACCTCTGTCGGCTCAAAAATAATGGTTTACCTGGGGCGAATAACGCGTGGAGCTGCGAAAATAACACCGGCATCCCAATCCCATAATACAGGACACTTTTCATCTGTTAATACGTTCTTATTTAGGTACGGGTTATATACTCCTGACCAAACGGCCAGAAGGATGTCGCACAATTCTAGCATCTGGGAAAGGCTACTGCGTTCTGCAGCTAATGAAGAATTTGTGGCTGAGGATAAAATCTGCCAATTTACCGGGATGCCTATTATACTGTTATATGCACCTGATAAAGCTCCTGTAATTGCACCTCTAGCTGGGGAAGATATCGCTTGTAGGACTGTGAGTTGAAAGTCTTCCAGTGTATTCAGGAAATAGTAGAATATTTGTGTGATTTCATCTGCTAATTCCAATGCTAAAGTAGGTGAATTTGGCTTCTTTCCTAAGAGAGATTTATCTGTTAATAAGGTATGGACTTTTGATAATCTTTCTGGAAGAGAAGTTGATGTCTGACCCAAAAAGGAGATGGTTTGGGGAATGAGTGTGAATCTGTCGAGTCTTTCGGTGAGAGATTGGGCGATCGCAAACCCAACAGCGAGAGTTGCGTCTCGCAGCATTGGGTCAGCTTTCCCAGCTACCAAAATTTGGAGTAAGTTTTCCCGGAGTTTCTGATTGTCTTCGTGATAAAAGACTACAATTGGTAGAGTAGCCAGGATAATATGTCCCCAGAAATCTTTTATGGGAGTAAAATCGAGGGACGCTTGTTGCTGACGGTTGAGCCAATCATCTACATCTAGTCTACCCAAAGCGATCAGACTCTGACTACCAAGAACTGACATTTTCCCTAAATCGCAAAGACGCTGAGATGATTTTTCATTACCACAAGCCAAAATCTCTCCCAAAAAGGCTCCTAGAAAAATACCTCTGACATGGATGGATAGGGAGTAACGCATAAAAGTGGGACTGAATTAGGAATAATCAAGATAGAATTTTAAGTTGTAATTTACAATAATAGAGGGGACTGTGGATTTGTCAATCAGTGTTTAACTATCAAGGTTTGAACCATGTTTGCTCTAGTCTCACCTGAAAGAACACTACTAAAAACCTAATCATACAATTATGTCTCTAACTATTACAGATTTAGAGGATCTCCAAGAAGAGCATCCTGATTGGCAAATGGAACTAGTAGATGGTAATATTATCGTTATGGGTCCATCAGATTATGAATCAGAGGAAATCGGTACTCAATTTTCTGCCAAACTCTGGATTTGGGTTCACCCACGTAGACTAGGACGTGTAACTGGTTCAAGTGCAGGTTTTATCCTTCCTCAGCTAGAAAAAGACCAAGATAAAAAAAGAAATTTACGCGCTCCAGATGTATCTTTCGTTCGAGCGCATCGTTTAAAAAGGACTCAGCGAAACTTTGTTGAATTAGTTCCTGATTTGATAGTTGAAGTCAAGTCTAGAACTGACAGGATTGAACAGTTAGTAGATAAAATCCAGATGTTTTTGAGTTTGGGAACGCAAATTGGGATTTTGATTGACCCTGACGAATTAACATTAACTGTTTACCAACTTAATCAAGAAGCTCAAGTTTTGCGAGATGGTGATGTCCTGAAATTACCGAATTTACTACCAGGATGGGAATTAGCGATATCCGATATATGGCCTCCTGTGTTTGAATAGACTACAACAACATCAATTCACTGATGCGTTTTAATATACTTAGTACCTGTTGAAATTCTGTATCTCGTTCAATTGACAATGCATAAGAACGAGCATATTTTGGCTTTTCTTGCTGAACTAGTTTGACAAAAACAAACTCTCTACCATTAATAAGTAACCCAAAAGTTGGTTGTTGAATATTGGGAGTATCAAGCATGTAAGCAAGTGCTTGGGGTAAGGCGGTTAAGACATCAAATTTAGTGCTTTTGGATTCAATAACTAATACCCAAAAACGTTTTTGTATTACCAAAACATCAATATTACCTTTGAAGATTATGCTTTCATCCACAGCAGAAATACTAGTAGATTGTTCAGTTTCAACTTCAAAAGGTCGCTGATAAAAACCTGCTAAATCTAACAATGGAGATAGCACTACCATCTTTACTGCTTCTTCTGACATTGGACGACGTTGAGTTAAATTTAAATAGTTGCTTTTAACTCGTTCTAGCGATAAATTTTCTGTATCATTCAACAATGGTAAATCATTTATCCATTCTGGAAAAAAATTAGCGTTTGTAACCAATTGTAAACCAAATTTTTCTTCTAGTTCGTAAAGGCTGATATCTCGTGCTTGGATTGTTTGAACCATAACTATTTGAAATGCATATTGCTATATCAGATTTCATACCAGTAGAAAAATTAGTCATATCCGATATATGGCTTCTTGTATTTGAGTGAAGCCATATATAAAGAGATTAGTTTTGAGGAGATTGGGAATTAGGATTTTTCTGGCGATTTAACCAAGTTACTAAATCATTAACTTCTGAAAATTCTA
>Ga0116231_10005753_pt1 | contig 24219 bp, 16 predicted proteins | sample S1TSphgellanicum_2_FD_89695 | JGI IMG/M metagenome (GOLD analysis project Ga0116231, IMG submission 89695) | Host-associated microbial communities from peat moss isolated from Minnesota, USA - S1T2_Fd - Sphagnum magellanicum MG | ecosystem: Host-associated > Plants > Peat moss > Unclassified...
AGCCAATGTTAAAGGATGTGCACATAGAATGTTTCTACACATTATGAATATAATTGTAGCTCCTAATTCCTATTTTCAACATACATGTGATGTTTGTGGAGTCTTGGGTTTATCTTCAATTTTCAAACACACTCTTGCAATTAAGGATGTTTACTTATGGTGTAGTTGCTGGTGTGTCAGATGAATATTGCAAGTTGGGAGAAGTGATAGCAATGGGGGCATTGAAAAAATTCTACAAAGTAGTGAAGATATTTTTTAAGTGAAGGTACTTGTGGTAACCAAACATGGCAAACATTGACAAGCAACTAGAGATCAATTGTGATTGTGGTTTCCCAAGGATGTTTGTTAGCTTAGATGGCATGCACTACGTTTGAAAAAGTTGCCCACTCCGTTGGCAATGTTGATTTAGTGACAAAGATAAGAATAATAACATTATCTTTGAAGTAATTGCAAACTAGAGTTTGTGGTTTTGGCATGCACATTTTGGTTTTCCTAGCAAGAATAATGATTTGAATGTGTTTGATTATAATCCTCTTGTTTTTAATGTCTTGCAAGGTGCAAGGTAAAATGTCCCATTTGTGGTCAATGCGATTCAATATGTTGAATATTATGTATTTGTTATTTGGATATATCCATGTTGGTTCGTTTTTGTGCAAACTATTTATGAACCCAAATGGAAAAAAAGCTCACTTTGTTGATACAAATGAATCTTGTAAAAAGCACGTGCAACATGCATTCGAGATGTTGCAGGCCCATTTTCAAATCATTCCAAATCCTTATGGCAAATAGGACTAAGAAATCATGATTTTTAACATTTTCATGACTTAACACAATTAAATCAAACATGACACATAATAAATACAAAACACACAATTACACCATCATTGAAAAATGACTTCATTAAACACTTATGAGCACATAATGTAATGGCCAAACATGAAAATAGAAAAATTGTAATTTCTTTTTATTATTCCTTTTTCTATTATATGAATGTTATCCTCTTTACAACCATTCACAATCTTCGTTTTAGTTTGTCAACTATATAATGTTTAAAACTTTAGAGGTTTTCAGATTGCATTACATTCTAATTATTGTTGTAGGTGAAATTTTTATGTTTGTTTTTATACGCAAAATTGTAAATTGTGCATGTGTTAATGGGACAAATGTTGAAAAGGTGAAACAAACTTGCAATTTTTGTAACTCCTTGATGCTATGCAAGGTAAAAACATAATTAAGTGGACAATTTGGACTATTAGAGTTATAATTTTTCTTTATTGCAAACAAACTTAAAATGTAAAATCATATTCAATATTAACATTCTCAATTTTATTATTATCAATGTTGCAATCAAGTTTAATGGGAATCAAATTAAAAATTGTGAATGAATTCTAAAAAATTGGATTACTACTGGAATTTTGAAATGATGACATGGCATTTATCACACTCAAGAAAAAAAAGTGAATTCAAAAAGTATGTTATAATAGTGTCAAAACTAAAAATTTTAAAAGCCCATTAAATGAAAAATATAAATATAAGATGTTGAAAAATTCCTAGTGCAAAAAAAATTTACTTTTGAAAGAAAAATAATTTTATGATTTTTGTCATCTTTTATCATTTTATTCCCCCATTTCACATTGAAATCTTCAAGTTTTCACATGGATTTTTAACCAATTACACGTCTAAGAGGATTTATAAAGTGGTCCATCAATTTTGTAACCAAAAGCATAAAAAATAACCATAATTTTTTAAATTTGATAATTATTACAATTGCAAAAAAAAGAAAACTAGGTATAAGACATGAATTGAAAATGTCAAAAGTGAATCACTTAACCATGTTCTTACCCCATAATTAAAAACATTCCTTCACTTCACACAAGATGAATTGATCATCTACCAATGTAAATAAAACCATGATGTTCACCTCTTTTAAAATCATTGCTTTTATCAATGTTGCAACAACCATATTATGTGTTTAATACAACCCCATTCTATTTCAAGCAATATTGCAAATCTTTCAATGTCAAAACCTAATTTCTTGTTTTTGTTATAATCTTCACACATATAATTTCAAAACAAGTTGTTTATCTAACCATACTTTGTTTTCTCATCTTAATTAATGTGTATGATAATTGTAGCAAAATTGTCATTCCTACTTAGCAAAAATTTTCTTCCCTTTCTTCGCTCTATAAGCTGGTGAAATTAGGATTCACAAGGGTTGCAAGTATTGGTGACACCATAGATGCCTTCATGCGGCAATGTGATGTCACAAAATTTGTTGCATATGTTGTTTCCTACTTTTATATTGTGTGATAAGTTGTCTAGCAAAAAAAAGATTTTTACCACGATTGGGTGGGTTTTGAAAGGCTAGAGTAAACAATGGGATAATTTGTCGTGCTTGTATGCATGGCCTTATACATGACGGCCGGTTATAGGCATGTCAATCATGCCTTTAAGGTTAATGTACACTTTTAGGGTTAATGTACGTTTTTAAATTACTATATGTAATTAGGTGTTTTAGGGTTATGGCTTATTTAGGGTTTTAACTTTATTGACAGTTGTATAAAAGGCCAAGTTTTTCCCTTCTCTTGTTAGTTTTTCTATAATTCCATTTTGTCAAGGAAAGTTTCCTCCATAGTCAGATTGGATTTCTAGATGTTCACAATGGATATTACATGACCACCATTTACATACACTATGTTTTTTTTCCTTCTTTTCGATTCAATTTAATACATGAGAAATTCATCTTAGCCTCTTCTTGTGCATTGTATATATATGTGCATGCATCTCTTTTTGATTGATTAGTTTATGCTTTTGACTGGTTTTGGTCTTTTTTTTCAGTAGAGTTTACTATGGATTTACACCCTTACGACATTGAACGTCACAACATTACACATCACGATTGAAATAATTGTGAAGTTACCATTAGCGCCTAGGTTTTGTGTATCCTAATGGAGATGCTATAAAAGTAAGTCCACCAATGGTAGCAACATGGCGTGTACATTGTCCTATGGATGAAGTACAGCCTTCCAAGTAGCAACAACATGGCTTGTCCACTGTCCTGTGGATGAAGTACAACCTTCCAAATAGTGTGAAAATAGGTTTATAGTTTGGACATGTAAATTTTCATAAGATATGTTGATCTCCTTGAGGCCTATGATAAAAAAAAACTTGTTCTAATTGATCAGCTGTAGTGACTGGCCCAGGTGTTGGCATTTTAAAAAACTCCCACTTATGTTTTGGGTGGGGCTGGGGAAACAATTTACACTCTATGTTGGACATTTTAAAGGGTGGTAGAGCCTTAAATGGGGTGTGGACTCATTCTAAAATAGGCTTTTGTAAAAGCCTTCAATAAAGGGTCTTACATTTGAGATCTGATTGAAGAAGAAAGTCCTTGGTAACCCCCAATCTGGGAGGAAATCAAGCAAACACTGTTTCTTCCTCGGTTTGTATGTAAAGAGGGTGTTCTCCGATGTCCTCCATGTTGTGTGGAAGCCATCATAATGCCCACCTTGTAAAAATGTCTGGTAATCAAGGCCTTCCCCTCAACATAACCAGTCAATTAAGTAAATTCCTGCACTCCTTATAAAAAGAAAAAATAGGGTCTAGATAACCTATTCAGCAAATATTTTTGTTGTGTCAATTTCCCTCTCAGAGAAATTTTCAATGAATATCCCCAGTCTTTAGCCGCCCAGATAGAACATGACAAATTGTTATGAAAATGCTAGTCAGTGCGAAAAATCTACATGTGAACTCAACTCAGGCCTATCCCCTCCCTAAAAAAAAAATTGCCTCAATGTCTGACAAGTCCTTAGGCGAGGGGGACCATTGGATACCACTGAAACCAATCACAGTGTGCTGAGAATATTGACATTTCCAATGCATTCGGATAGACTTCAATATAATATCCTATTAAAGAGCCTTCTTTTAAAAGTTTACACTCACCAAACATCTATCTACTTTTTAAAACATTTGTCTATCATGTTTTTATTGTCGTGATCTGTAGTAGAGGATGACCTATGGCCTACCCATTCACTAGCATTAATAATAGTTAGAGGAACAACCCGCAACCAATTGGCAAATCAGATAAGAATCTGAAAAACTTATAAACCCTAGACCTGGTTCATGTTATTTTTAGTGCTAACTTTTTGTGTAATGGTTGGAACTTAAGGGCTAATCGCACTAGAATTTTTTTGAGGTGTTTATTGTGGTTTGGTTTTGTAGGTTGGGATTGGTGGTGGTCTATCGTTTCTTAGTTCAGGAATGCTATGGATGGAGAAAAGTAAAAGATTACACAAAAATCAAAAAATTCCATAATTGTAAAACTTTCTTCAATGTCCAAAAACTACCCACTCTAAAATAGGCATTAGTAGACCTTATAGCTACCATAATGAACATCATGTGTCACCAACTTTTGATATAGTGTCTTGCTCTCTATTTCTTGGTATCCGTGTTCCATATTCCAGGTTCACCTTGGCCATTAGTTAAGGTGTTGCCAAGATGAACCAATAGTCACTAATGCACTAATTGGCCGTTTTGTCCATTGGATGGGTTGCGTTTTTTCATTCGGCATCACATGGGGTTCATCATAATCCATTTCTTTTTGCTACTGACGATTGTAATTTTTTTTTTTTTGATTCTTAGCCGTTTTTCTTTTAGACGTGACCTCACACATAGCTACCCTACTCACTTCCCTACCGTCATAAGTACTGCACCAACCTTGGTACCTTATTTATTATCCCCCATTGACATAGCTACCTTATCGTGATGTGTAGTGTCGTGACGTACGGTGTTGTAGGGGTGTAAATTCATAGTAAATTTTACTAAACAAAAAGACTAAAACCAATCAAAGGTAAAGACTAATCAACCAAAAAGATATGCATGCACATATATATACAATGCACAAGAGGAGGTTGAAATGAAATTCTCATGTATCCCCCCCCAAACTTGAGCCGAGAAAAACGTGGCATGGTTTGAATAGAAATCAAGGTGCTGCAGGAAAACATGATGAATAATACCAAATGTCGGCGGGAACTTGAATGAGCTCCGGCTTGAGGTAGAAAAGATGGTATCTGCCATTACAGTTATTACAAAGTTGCATTTGATCAACATCGTTTGTCCTCTGACATACCCAACATGGATAGTCAAGTGGAGGAATTCAAATTGACGTGATGATGGTAGGATCTAAGTTCGATAGGTGGCAAGGCACACAATTTTTAGAGTGATCCCAAATTGTGCATCCATCAGCTCCTTGCAACTCTAACACACCTAAAGGCTTGATCACCTTAATCCTCAAGATAGTGCGATTAGAAGAAGTGTCCAAAGTATCATTAGGTTCCCATTAAAGATACACAAAATCACCAACATCAAATTGTCTCACCTTAAGTTTGTAACTACCACCTTGTGTGTGTGCATACCATAAAGTGTCTTGATGTTATGCAATGGACAAGTTCTCCATGGCCATGGGCATAACCTTCTTGAATAAAGTAGCCCTTTCTGCAATGACCCTAGCCTGAAGTGACTAAAAAGTCCAAGTCCACAACCTAGTCCATTTGAACAAGAATGGAAGAGGGTGGAATGGGATGTTTCCCAAAAAGTAGAAAGTAAGGAGAAAAATGAGACAAAGAAACATGTTTGGACATCCTGTAACCCATGGCGATGTAAAGTAAGGCCAGGTTCCAATCCTTTTTGTTCCTAGTGAGGCGAATATTTTGAAATCCATTTTTGTGTGTTTGAACCATCCTCTTTGCAAGGCCATCAGCTTGGGGATGATCTTTTGAAGTTCGATGTCAATGAGAGCATGATAAAATAGGTATTGGACTTGCATAATTGGTCACTACAATGCAAGAAATCACAAATGAATGTAAAAAAGGCGATGTGAGACTTTGTGAACATGCCACCTCACACATGAGAGTATTGGTAACATGCACCTCACAAAGGCAAATGTAGTTTCACACCCAAGATTGTTGTTACACTAAATAGAAGATGGATTGGGAAATAGTGTCAAACGACTCAAAGATTAGCATGAAACAATGTTTAATCACACAAATGTACGTACTAAATAATGTCATGAATAAATGTCTCAATTACTAATCAAGATTGTTGCCATTAGCACTAAGAATTTTGTTTTAGAATCAATTTTGTATGGAGGAAACCATAGTCCAAATTCTTTGAACATCATGTATTCAACACACACATGAAGTCTAATATGGCACAAAAGTTATTATTATTTCCAAGTAATAAACACAAAAAGTGTGAAATGCAAAAACACAAGGATTGTGATAATATTAATGTTAAATGCAAATATTGTAATTAGGCCCCAAAATCCTAGTGGTAAAAGTAAGTATAAGTGTAAGTATCATAATTAAGCCCCAAAATTTTAATTAGTAAAGGTAAGTGTGGGTGCAAGTATTACAACAAACCCCCAAAATTCTAGTTGGTAGAGGCAAGTATAGGTGTAGGTATTGTAACGAAGCCCCAAAATTCTAGTTGGTGAAACTAAGTACAGGTGTAGGTATTGCAACGAAACCCTAAAATTCCAATTGGTAAAAGTAAGTATAAGTCCAGATATTGCAAGTTTAAATGAAGAATCAACCCTAAATGCAATACCCATGCTTAAAAAAAACCCATTTAAATGGTTTGGATACCCTTAAGTGAAAACCTAGCCCTAAACACAATACCCACATGTAAAGTCATTTTGAAATAACCCAACCTTATATGCAATATTTACATTCAAGGTCATTTTGAAATTACACATGTGGGGTTTAAACCTTCTTTAAATGAAGATTCTACCCTAAATGCAATACTCGCATTTTGGGTCATTCTAAAATAATTAATTAATTTCAAAATAATATGTTAACAAAGGTGTGTATAGAGGTTGGGGTTGTTGATTAGGAGTTCCATGATTTTTATTTTGTTTCATTGAATTTGAAAAAAGGTTGTATTGTTTGTGGAACAAATAATACAATGACAATTGTGATCAAGCTTATCATGGTGTAGGAATTTTTCATGGAAAAGTTGAATTTGCAATCTATAATGTGGAATAATTATTTTAAATAGTGATTTTAATAACTTATTAAAATATATGTATAATTAACTTAATCAATCAAATATTAAGTTAATTAATTTGATTTTTAGATCTAATTTTTTATTATCCAAGTAAATAAAGTTAAACCAAATGATTAATTATTTTTTTAAATAAATAAGTGATTATCTAATTCTTGATAATTAATCATTGAAATTATCCGAAATACTAGTCTATTAATTATTTAATTATATGGAAAAAATTGTTGATAATTCATTAATTATCAAAAATATTTTACATTAAATTAGGGGGAAATTTCTAAGGTTTAGACATATGTAAAACAATACAATTTCATTTTATATCTTCTTCAAAGAAATTGGAAAAATTAGGTTGAAGAGATCACACAAAAGTAAGAAGCAAACCTTAATTTAAAACCCAACCCTAAATGTAATACGAAATTTGTTGAGATCAAAAAATAAAAAGTTCAAGTTTAAAATTTCTTTAAATATGTTCATATTTATGTTTTTTCCTGTTTAGAGTTGTAAACTCATTTTAGAAAACAAAAATATAAAGTCTCTAATTTAATAAAATTTAAAACTATGTTTAAGAAAAATCAAAGCACATGATTTTTTACTTTATTTTTTAAATTTTGTTTCACATAATAATAAAAATGATCCCTCTCATATATTAATCCTATGTCTGAATGAAATTTTATTTTATATTTTATACACATACAACATAAGTGCTTATGTAAACTTTTTTTTTATGATGTATAATATTGGTTTAAATATTGGTCCAAATATATTGTTATTTATAACACATTATATATAAATAATGATATTATGGAATTATATTGTTGATTCATTTTAATACATATAATATTTTCATATTTATTTTAAAACATATATATATGGTTTAGTATATTGTAATTATTTTTAATGAACTTTGTTTTTAATGCGAATTTAAAAATTCCAAAATATTAATTGCTAGGTATGAAAATGTTCATAAGTTCTTAGAAGCCATGCTAGAGTTTATATGGATTTGGAAGCTTTATGAGGGCCAAGTTGTTATTTAATGTTTTTAACACCTTCAGAAGCTAAAACATGATTCAACTATCCAAAAAACACAATAATGTTCATAAAAAAACAACAAAAAATTTGTAGCCACGACAAATTATTAGCTTCAACAAAAGCTCATTGCCAAGGTTGTCAATTAAAATGTTAACATTGACCAAACTAAACAACCTAGCTTAAACATGAATAATAGGTTAGTAAGTTATTTGTTAAGTAACCTAATTAACTACCTAATAGACTACCTACATAATATAGGCCTATAATGTAGTTTATTCATTAGTGTAGGCCTTCTAGGTTGATATCTTAGATGGTCTATGTAGGTATTGAGGGTGCTTGAGCTTATTAAATAAACATACTAGTTATATAGGTAGTTTACTAGCCTAGGCATCGTAAGCATAATAAACATTTATGATAATTTAATGTTTATTCCTTATTACATTATAACATACTAAATTTGAGCTTAAAAAATTTATTAAAAAGAAAAACTTTTCTTTCATATAATTGTTATAAGTATATACTATTGGATTATGATTCAAATTGAGAGTTTGAAAAACCCTAAATTAATTAACATTTCTTATACAAGTTTATAGTAAATAAAATAAATCTACGATGCATTTTAGGGGGAATTTTATATGCAAAATAATGCAATATATATATTTAAAGAAAGTGAAAGAAATTAACTTGGAGATATTAACAAATGGTAAGAAATATACCTTCTTTTATGTTTTGTTACAAATTTTATTTAGTTATTTAAAAAAATAAGGCTAAAGTAAATACGTGTGTGGATATTGCAAAATTATATGAAACCTTAACCCTAAATGTAATAACCATATTCAAAATCATTTCAAAATAACCCATAGGTGATTAAAGTAAAACTTGTAGTGAAAGGGCAACTTTAAATGCAATACCCACATGTAAGGTCGTTTTGGAATACCCAATATGTAGTTTGGGTGCGTTTTTGGTTTGGGTACCCAAAATATGTCTTGTTATATACCTAAATTAATTATTATTCTAAATTAATTTTATGACAAAATGTATGTTTTGCAAGGAATGTAAAAAACCAACAATTATTTTGGGACTTATATGTGAATATTGCAATGAATGTAAAAACGAACGATAATTATGGGACCTATATGCGGGTATTACAATGAATGTAAAAACTAGTGACTATCATGGGACCTATATGCAGGTATTGTAATGAATGTAAAAAACCAACAACTATCATGGGACCTATATGTGGGTAATGCAATGAATGTAAAAAACCAATGACTATCATGGGACCTATATGCGGGTATTGCAATGAATGTAAAAAACCAACGACTATTGTGGGACTTATATTTGGGTATTGGATATTTGAAAATGGCCTTATGGAATTTTTAATAGAAAATGATGTAGGTATTATATGTTTAAAATGTGTGTATTGTTTTAAAAAATCTTTAGGCAATGTGACTCCTATTACATTAGATGTAAGTATTACACAATGTTCATTTTGATATTTGTAGACATTAGACAAATTAATGTTACCTATTCATATGGGCCTATTTAAGGTTTGATTCTTACATCTAAATTATTAAAAAAATTATGACAAAAAAGACATATATGATTAACCATAAACCCATCAAATAAGTGTGACTAGAAGAAAATATTATATTGATAAAGGATGTACAAAAATGGGTGGATGAAAAATTGTTAGAAAACCCAATGGAAAAAAAGGTTCTCTATAACATATTAAAGACCAAAGTTCAAAAATTAGGTAGTCCAAAAAGTAAAAGGGCTAAAAAAACCTAACTAACTATATTAAAAGAAAACCCTAAACCATATTAATATCTACAATCCCATGTTTAGTTTGATAAGTAGCTGTTGCATTTACAGCCCTTGCTACATGACGAGTAGTGTAGAAATGGCGACATTGCGTTTCAACTTGAATGGCATTTATAACAAACTCTTCCTTTGTTATCTCTTTAACCTTATAAACATCCAAAAATCACCAAATTAAACCCTAACACACCTTGGATGAAACAAAATTATGAAAAAACAATAAAAATTGATTATTATTATTTTTTACCTTCCATGAATCATTTTAAATTCATGAAAATCCAATACATCTATAAATTGTTTTGTCCAACTTGTTTTATTAGACTTTCGATCCCAATTTTTGACTTCGCATGCCATTTTCAATTGTCGTGCATATACATAATGGGTGAATTGAATCATCTTTTGTAAATCTTCATCCTTCTCCATCTATGATGTTACATTTTGAAGCATGCTTCCCATGCCCTAGGGTTGAAACCTAACACTTATAACAACGATTGCTTTGAAGTTAATTAACCAAAGTTGGTTTTGGGGATGGTGGACATTGTTTTATAATAATTACCAATTTATCCCACTTGTGTTATGTTTTGGCATAAGTGTGACTAACAATCTTTTGATCATTCCGCCTTTGCATGACCATGGCATTTCTCAAGATGCGAACATTCATTTTAGCATTGTCTTGATGTTAATGACCTCCTTTAGAAGTTGAAAGCCTCCCAGGTTTAACCTTTTTTACCACCAAGCCATGCACCTCCTTTAAATGTTTGATCAACAACCATTTGGCACAATATGTGACAATGCAAATGTTAACTTTACATTTCCATTTCGACTTAATCTTCATTCATTTTTTATCCTCCCAAGTCAAATTAAGTGGACAAGGGGGTGTCGGTGGTTGAGAAGCCTGGTCAGTTTCAAGTTCCAGATGTAAATCAAAAAAATCAGAAAGTAAATCATTATTTTGTAATAAAAAATTTTAATCCTAAAACCTTACACATAAAGAGTTCAAAAAATAGAATGTAGGTATTGCACAACATAAAATCACATAATCGTATATAATTCCTATAAACTTTAACTGTTTTCAGGTATTACAAAACAAAATTGTGACCAAAAAAATCTTGCACCTTCCATCAAATGATGGAAGGTGCGGATATAATTAACTTAAAAAAACTTGTACAATTTCTTTTATCTGCATTTAATCTAATGTAAATAAATTTTAAAAATAATCTAACCCATCATTTTTTAATCAAAATTCTCAATCTATATTGAGAATGATCTCACCATTTGAATTTTAAATTGTCATATTTATCAATTCTAATTCACATAGATTGTTTGATACATTAATTCTCAATTTCCATTTTTTATGAAGCAATATTTTGCTCCTCCTCAAGTCTCAATTCTGATGGAGCAACATTTTGCTCACCAATTGTCTGATCTAATGAAGTAACATTTTTCTCAACAATTATCTATTTTGATGAAACAACATTTTGCTCAGCAATTGTTTATATTGATGAAGTAACATTTTACTTGTGAACTTCCAAATCACCATCACCTTTTTTCAATCTTCTTCCTCTAACCATTATAGCTTTCAACATTAAAAAAACCACCATTTTATTATTAATTTTCAATTTTAATGAATTAAACCAAAAGGACCAAAGAAAAAAAGAAAAAAACAAAACCACCTATTGCCATCGCCTTCTTCACAACACCACCACCATAGAAGAAGGCGATAACATTGTTGTCGTCACCTTTTTTGCAACAAAACCACCAAAAAAGGTGAACGTAGTTCCCATCGCCATTTTTTTGTAGCAAAGCCATTGAAGAAGGTGACAAAAGTTGTCGTCTTCTTCTTTTTTGCTATAACACAACCATAAAAGTTCTTAAGCACAAAGAAGAAGGCAACAACACAAGTTGTCATCACCTTTTTCGTTGCAACATAAAAAAAAGGCAAAGGTGACGATAACCTTTTTCCCTATAACAAAACCAAAAAGAAAGCAACAACACTACCAACAAAACCAAAACAGAAGAAGGTGATAACAGTTGCCTTCTTCGCTATAACAAATTAGAAAACAAGAAAGTGTCGTCACCTTCTTTGCTGCAACAAGACCAAAACAAAAGGCCATGGTAATTGAACCAAAATGAAAACAAAAGAACGTTACGTCGCTTTTTTTGTTGCAATAAAATAAAAACCATGGCGATGGTAGCTTTGTTGCTGTCGCGTTTTTTGCTACAACAAAACGAAAAAAAAAGAAAGGGACGGCACCATTGCAGCTATCGCCTTCTTTGTTGCAATAAAAACAAAAATAGAAGGTGTTGTCGCCTTTTTTACTGCATCAAAAGAGGAAATAAGAAGGTAATGGTAGTTTTGCTTTGTTGTAGCAAAACAAAAACGATAAATGACAAAGCTCCTGTCGCCTTCTTTACTGTAAGAAAAAAAAAAAACAAAACGGTGGTAACAAAATTGTTGTTGCCTTCTTCGCTACAACAAATCAGAAAACAAGAAGACGATAACACTAAAACTCCCGTTGCCTTCTTCATTATAGTAAAACCAAAACATAAGGGCTTAAGGGAGGGAACTTACATTCAAGCTCCCACTCTGGGTTTCACTTCAAGCTCCCGCTATGGGTTTCATTTCAAGTTTTTGCTCTGGGTCTCACTTCAAGCTCTCGCTTTGGGTTTCGTTTCAAGATCCCATTCTAGGTCTCACTTCAAGCTTCCAATCTAGGTCCTATTTCAAGCTCCCGCTTGGGTGCAGCTTTAAGCACTCTCGAACTCTAACGATGGAGTTCATGGGCTTGCTTTAAGCATGTTGTCATGGCTCCTGCTCCAACTGTTCCCGAGCTTTAGCAATGGAGTGAGTGCAAAATCAGGTGAGGTAGGTAGGAGGGGGGAGGTAGGTGGGAGGGAAGTGGGTATGAGGGAAAAACTTTGGGGTAGAAAAGAGGTTGAAAAAACCAAAAAGTTTGGGCAAGGGAAAATGTGTTTTTGGGTAAACCCCAAAATAGCTTCAATGCCCTCATCCTCAATTGGTGCATTGGTGGCTACTGGTTCACTCTAGCCCATTTCATCTTGATGCAAGGAAGGATTAAAAGGCGATACCCATATGAAGATTAGAAAATAAGTTTCAAAATAGGTTTTTCAAGCATTTTTTTGGCATGCACTAAATTGATTTTTTACATTAAATTAGTTTAGAGATAAATGTGATCATGTTCTCACCCACACACATTAAAAAATACAATTTCAAAATTGAAAATCTACTTATTACTCTATATGTGAACTAATTATAATATTTATTTGTTTTGAAAAGGTTAATTTTGACCATAGCATTTTAAAGAAATTTTGACCCTATTGCACATTTCATTCATATATTATTATGGAGATACATTTCATGTATTGCAAAGGAAATGATCTATATCAACTTTGTTTAAAACAATATATAAAAATTGAGTTATATGCTTAGGGATCCAGAACGGTGTCACATATTATGTACAGACCAAAATGATACTTTCCCTTGAAAACCTATTATAGGAAAAGAGGGTTGATTACTTTTTATCATGTCTGAATTATGCTCCAAATCCTTGAGAATTTTTTTTAAATGCTTTACAAATAAACCATCCTTCACGGCATTGAATGTTATTGTAGAGGAGAATCATTGTGACCAATGTAATGTCAACTTACTATCTTAGTTGTTTTCTAAAAATTGATAACCTTGATGCTATGTATTGTGCTTGCTTAATAGTCAATAGTTTTTATATAAAATATTTCATTATTTTATGAAAGCAGTGGGCTATTCCAGCCCCAATTTAAATGTTTCATAATTTTGATGTTCAAGATTGAATATACAAGTTGCAAGTTATTTTTAGTATTTATAATGGTAATCCAATGGTAGGGATAGTCTTCATGCTTTAATGGGTTGGGAGTTTGGTTCCATGGAAAGCTCAATTTATTTATTTTCCTCATCCAACCTTTATGAGAATTATTAATTAATATCAAACAACTATGACATGTACCATATATTTTATGATCAATGACACGCTCTTGTTTACCGACCTAAGCCAAAGAAATTGGGGTACATTTGAACGAAATTATTAAATGTTTTTGGGTGCAGTTTGTCTTTTGATTGGAAATGAATGTGTTTTTCAACATCAGTGACGGGAACAATATATTTCTTTGATCAAATCAATGTTAGGATCTAGGGCAAGTCTTAATTATCTATGTGAATGAATCAAAGTAACTCTAGAACAAAAAGATTTATATTTTCTGTTATAGTTGGATCTATTTTTTGTACTTTGGATTAGAAATTAATGTGTGTAAATTATTTTTTTGATTAATGTTAAGCTCTAGGGCAAGTCTTGATTTCCTACATGATGAATTGATGTACATTTGAAGAAAACCATTCATGTTTGGTGTTGAGGTTTGATCTGATTTTTATGTCCTTTGGATGGGAAATGAATGTGTGTAAGGGTTTTTCCATTGTAAAGTGTACACAAAAAGGAGTCACAATTTGACAATTTTTATTGTAACATTTTTTTAAAAATGTGTCTTTCTAGATATTTGGAAAAGATTTTATGATAGAATTATGCAATTAAAGGTGCATAATATCTTGAACTTTTATTATGTTGTGAAATTGATGCACATTTGAACAATGCAATTGTTGATTGACGAACATTTCTAACTTGCAAGAACTTGTCATAAAAATTGTAACATAACAAAAGGACTAACAAACATAAGTTTTAATGGGAATTTGCTCATGAAATTTTTCGCATACAAAAAGACAACCATATTGAATAATCTTCTCCATGAAAACTTTCAATTCATTTTAAAAGCATAATGTTTATATTAAATGATAAATAATTTTATTTTTTTACATTATGTTATGATAATGTTGATAATTATGATTTTTTAAATTGTAAAATGTTCTTCCATTAAATATGTAATTGGGCTAAGTGTTGTTTTTATCATTGTGAGAAAATAAAATGCAAATTTAAAATTAATGAAAAATGATAAATTGTTGTTAAATTTTTTTTAATCAAATTATTGGTGTGCAATTACATAAAGACAAACATATGAATCAATTGCATATTCATGGTTTATATAATTTTTCTCATTGTTAAGGCCCAAATCAATTATATATGATATTTTTAAGAATTCAAAATGAGTGAAGTTTTATGTGTGAATACTTTTGACATTATATGTAGTTCAAATTTCAACACAATGTGTGCATGCTATACCATAGAAATATCCGTAATGTTTTTTCAATGGGCTATGACAATTATTGTGCACAACTTTAATAGGAAATGTTCACTATCTTTCATTTGTAACAAAACCATTCAAGAATTCAGACAACTAAATCTTGTTGTTTAATAATTAGAGTAAAGGGTGTAGCTATTAAATTAACTTATTATACTAACGTAACACTCATGTATTTCCAAGTTCTTTTTTTCATTTCAATCTTCTTAGATGTTTCAACTACTCAATGTAATAAAGTTTAACACATTTGCATGAATATAATTAGGTGGAATGTAACTCATAGTGGATTTAAAACTATTTTTAATGAAATTGCAAAACACGAAACCAAATTACCTATTGTTGGCACAAGGATAAATCCACATCATGTTTTAAAGGACTGTATTATATTCAAGATGGATATTTGTCAACATCATGCACTAAGATTATAGAATTGGTGGAAAGTTACTTTAATTTCTATTGCCTTGACATTATATTAGATCATGTAAAATTCATTAAGTGAAGTTAAATATAACAAAATGTTTAAGGGTTCAATTTTTTTGATTTGTTTTTATACACCCCTTCTTTTTATGTTAACTAGCAATGTTCATTAAGTGAATAAGGTTTTTATAAGTTCCTAAAAATATTAATTTTCATCCAATGACATTAAAAAATCATTCCTTCCAAATTGGTAGTGTGGAACATTACATATAGCTCCTAACGTTGTAAATAAGAGCCAATAATTATAAGAAAAACTATAATAGTATGATAAAAAATTGCGCTCTATTTCGTTAATTATCCAAGATGGTCTTCTCAATTTCACACAAGTGAAGGATATTGAACACCAATCTTTGAGGTTTTAAAAAAAATTCCTCATGTCAACCTTTTAGTAATCTCATACATGGGAAGATAATCAATTTTTTTAACAATTTAACAAATTATTTATTGCTTCCTTTTGTTCATGATTTTGGAAAGATGAAAGGAATTCAAATAATCGCATATTGTCTTTGAACATAGGAAGAAAGAGAAAGTTGGGGCACACTCCCTAACTCATAGCACTTCGAAGGTAGAAGGGTGTGTTAGAGCTCCGAAATGGGATTAAGAAGAACTCATAATCGAAAGTTCAAAATGAGGTCAACCTACACAACCAAGAAAATAGGGCGGTTGATGTAAATTGAATGGAAGTGGTGTGATAGACTTAACAAGAACAACTTTAAGCAAAAGTTTTACACAACCCACAACCTTTGGGAGGAAGCACCATTCCCCTCCCTATAATATATTCTATGCTTCTTCATGGGGATGACATCCAAATGTCACTTTTCCCTAGGACTCTCAAAAGGGAGTCCAAAATTGGGACTCTTATTGTTCCAAAACTTTGGATGCTCATATCTTTCTCAAATCAAATCTTTTTTGAAATTGCGAAAGCAACATCTTATATCCTTCAAAAGGATCTTTCCTAAAATGTATAGCAGGCCCATGTTACTTTTTTATGTCTTTTTTACCATGTAAAGACACATTTATGGATGATTATGGTGGAATCTAAAATTGTAATAGTCTAAAATATAGTCCTTTTGAAATTTTTAACATTTTTTGATTCTTTATTTTTTATGGGGATCAAAATATAAAGTAAAACAAGATTGTAATAAGGACTAAACCTTTTTCGTCTTGTGTGGTACACCTTAAAGGATTTTCACCCAATAGGTATATTACATAGATAAGTTTGGTAGGTCACTAAGGTGTTTAAGCTAGCCTAATTGTTTAAGTTCTTAGCCTAGGCTAATAGGTAGGTGCATACGTTAAGCCAAGTAATTAGTTAGGCTATGTTAAGCTTCCACATGGAAACAATTCATAGGGTATCAAATTTCTGAATTTACTTAATTAATAAACTAATATAGTCACTATGAAAAAATGGGGTGATTTGTAACTAGCCTTGCAATTGGATTTTTGAATTACCATGACCATTTGCCATTCATTTGCAACTCAACATGTTTTTATGGGTGTGAGTGCTATCAAACAAATTACATAAATTGCAATGGATGTAAGTCACCATATGTGAAACCATATACATATGCAACTCAACATGTTTTTATGGGTGTGAGTGCTATCAAACAAATTACATAAATTGTAATGGATGTAAGTCACCATATGTGAAACCATATACATATGCAACTCATGTAACTTAATTATAATTACGTGAGAATAACTATTATGTAATTATGATGCAGCTAGTTTGCAACTACCATGGTAACATCATTTTTCATTGATCCATCAAAATATGACACATCCCAATATGGGGAATTTTTGGTTGAAGTTTTTTTTTTTTTGAAATATTGATTTCCACCATACATTATGATTGTTCAATTTATATGGCTTAAGTTGTAACACATGGTCCAATTAAAAGTTGCCACATGGCATATTAAATGAATTTTGAAAAGAATAAAAATAAAATCTATTTTAGTAGCTAAGTAGGTTAATGCATATGCATACATAGGTAGGTAAAACTAAATAAGTAAGACATACTTACATATAACCTAGGCTACATACTCATTTCACCTATTGAGGTAAGTAGGTAAAAAAATAGGAATAACTATTGACTTACCTAAATAGGCAAATAGGTAGGAAGGTTAAAGTGTAGGTGAACTAAATAGTAGCCATGTAAATATTTTATTTTATTTTTTGGTTTGTTTTTAGGGTTAAACGTTTTTGAACTCAACCTAAATTGACACATGTTTTAATGTGAACACATAAAAAAAAAAATTTCCTTAAACAATTTGTGACATGAAATTCAAAAATAAAATTGATAGGTTAAATCTTTTAATTGCACATTTGTTGCAAATTGGGTTGCAATTAGAAAAATGTTTTCCACATTATTTGAGTTTACTTTTTAATTTTATAAATTTTACAATTGAATGAATAATTATTTGGTAATTATGTATGTGAATTATTATTTGAAATAGTCAATTGAATATTTTTTAATTAATCAATCTAATTTAAATAATTAGTTAATGAGTTCTTAAATAATGAATGATTTGAATTTAAATAAAATTCACATAATTAACCATATGGATTTCCAAAATGGATTATTTGGATGAAGTTACTAATAATTAATTACTCTAACTCAGAAATTTATCTAAATTTGCAAATAATTTGAAAAATTAATTATCTAGTTATTGAATTTAAATAATTAATTTCTAGATACTTGATTGAGATTGATTAATTAATATTAATTAATATCTGATAATTAGTAAATATGATTTTAAAAAATTATTAATTTATTAACATTTGAACATAGTATAAAATAGTGGAAAAATACCATTTCTATAATGGCAACATAATGAAACATTTAGTTGTATCAATGAGAATCAAAGTCGATGACTAGTTGGATGTGTCATACAATAAAAAATAATTGGAAATAAATAACTATAATTTTAGCAAAAAACAAATTTATTCATATGATAAGCCACTTGATCCAAGTACTTAAATGGGTTGAGGTAGCCACCTAGGTTAAGTAGCCTAGTTATGTAGGGTACATAGGGTCAAAACACCATTGTTGACTAAAACTATGTCACTTGTAAGGTTTGATCCTTAGACCCCAAGTATAAATATCAACTTCTCTACCATCAAACCACCTCATTTGATGTGAAAGTGTAATAAAATGCATTCTATTTACCCCATATTGGATTTTAAACATTGCATAAATATCAACTTCGATATTTCATGTTTTATAAATATTTGACCAAATGGGAAAATTTTAAGTTTATTCGTAAAGAATTTTTAATGATGTACATAATTAAATATGTTTTTTTTTCCAAAAATGTAATTTAATTTGAATAAACATTTTTTGAATTTTGTTAAGTTGACTTACATTTCAATGACGATTCATTGGAAAATAAAATTCAAGAATTTGATTTGTAAATGACAAATATTTTAATCTTTAATAATTAATTATTGATTTCCCATATATTAATTTTTCATTTCATTACAAAAATTTAGTATGTGATTATAATATATCATAATTTTAATTAATTCACATATAGTATTTATAAATGGATAATATATCAATCACATTTCAGAAAAATATAATAATAAGCATGAGTGCAATGGTCCTTTAAGATTTCCTAGTCCTAACTTTCACAAATTATGCAAAAAATTATGGTTACTTCAATCCATTATCTATTAAACAAATAAAAAAAGCCCAAGTATTTGAAGCCTTACTCAAAATTAAAAGCATTGAAAATAGTGGAAAAAATCTTCTTTTTGTGTTCTTGAACAAAAAATTCCCAAGTGTCACTTTCCTAAAACATTTTCCTTGACAATTCATTTAGAATATTAAAATTATGTTTTTGGTAAATTCAAGTGAAGTTTGAAATTGTACATGATTTGGTAATCTTTTGATATAAAATTCAAAATGAAAAGCTTTTTAAAAATGAATCCCATGTTGTTTTGAAGTTGAGTCAATTTCAAAATTTTGGGGTGATATTCCTAGTGGTTTCACCCAAGGATGGGTTTGCCCAAATGTGATTTCAAAACATTTGGGGCATTTTTGTCCTAACTTTTCAAATTTGGTTATAACTTTAAGCCTTTAAGATTGTTTTGGAAATGTGACCTTGTCATATTATAGTTTGAATTGAAATCTTTCCAACAAGTGAAGATATTTGGTTCCCCAAATTGCTTTTTAAATGTTTGAAAATTTTGAGAGCCTTCCACACATTTTCATAGTTCATTTCATTTCGGAATGTGGTTGTGGCATTCTTTTTCATTCATTTCATGTCTTATCCTTGGTTTGGCTTCATCATTTCAACTTGGAACTTGGAAGCCTTCAACTTCCTTTCATCTTGAGATCAACATTTGTGCAAGCATATCTTGTTGATAATCAATCGAACATACCCAAGAACTAAGGCCACAACAAAAAATTCATTCAATCCAAAACATTAATTAAAGTTTTTTACTCATACAAACTTGACACAGTAATACATGAAAAACATTGATGTGAAAATGGTTGTAATACACTAAACATTAGAAGAACTTTAAATGTCATAATTCATGTAAAAGAAAAATAATCCATCACCATTACACCATATCAATAGGTTTGCCGTTAAATGAAGTAGCCAAAATTTAATGTGAGTTTTATCTTCAAATCATCCCACTAGAAGAAGTCTTGTCCATGCCATTGGCATATAGTTATGGCTATAGATGTAAGTAATGTCGAAATCAACTACTTTTACAACTATAGTTAGGTTAGTCCTGTCATTTTGATTATAAATGTGTGTAGTCATATATGTGATTACAATGTAGATATAATGAAATGAAGTAGCAAATGTGATTATAGTTTGTGACTATTACATGTTTGAATGGAAAAGTAAAATGAAAGTACACATTTTGCATCCAATATTGACTGGATCCTTGGATGGATGAAAACCTTGTTGCTTTTGCAATTGGTCATAGTTGTTTTAAAAATTAAGGCCTAATAATTTTTTCATTTATAATAGCTTGATGATTAAGACATATGTGACATCTTTGGAATTACAGTATTTACTTCATAATCAATTTATGGCTTAATTTTTATTAAATATATTAAAGTTATGATCTATTTATAAATATTATATATGATGATTTGTTAGAATAATATAAATAAAATTAAAATTAAAATTTACTGATAAAAGTATAACATATTATAATCATAATCAAGTATGATATATATTTTAATCAAATATAGGTTTAAAATGTCTAAAATTTATATAGTATATTTGTATAAATATAAAATTAAAAATTTCATCAAATTCATTAATTATTTAGCATTACTAAATATGTTTCAAACTAGAATTTAAAATGTAGACAAATATTATGCATCATAAATAACATAATTGATATTAATTTATTATATATTTTTGAAATGTGAATGATATATTATTTATTTATAATAAATGTAAATTAATTAAAATTATGATAGACTATAATCACATTGTATAATATGTTTTGTTAAAAAATGAAAGATTAAAATGTGGGAAATAAATTATTTATTTATTACTAAAAATTAGTTGTAAAATATTTTCCATTTATAAATCATGAGTAAAAACATAATCAAACAAGCCACCCAATTGAGGGGACATTTTTTAAAACTACATTTTTGTATATTTGAAATCACATAAAAAAAACATACTAGTTTGGATTGTAATAAGTTTTTTGGAATATTTTTCAGTAATTACAAAGTTTATATGTTCAAAGTTTGGCACAAGTCAAAAATGTTTTTGTGTGTTCAAAACACTCAAATTTCAAAAATGGAGAATCCTGATTTTTCAAATTTTTTTAAAATACCAAATGTGCACCATTATTAATAAAAATTGAACATGATTTTAACATTGATGATTAGAAGGACAAAAAGATTTGAACTAAGGAAAAATGTTTTTATAATTGATTTGAAAACATTTGGTTTAAACATGTTTTTGACCTTGAAAATGATTGATTTTGAAAATGTGACCTTAACAAAAGTTGTTCACATTTATGTAATAGAGGGTGTGAATGAATAATATATATGATATAAAATCAATTTGTAGTCAAAACATATTTATATCTAATATGCAGTGTTAGATTGAATATATAAAATACAAAATTTTAAGTTATAAATCGACACAAAATTGACATGTGTCATGTATAGTACTTGGAAAAGGACTTTTACTTTAGCATCCCTAGCTCTTTTGACAGTGTTTTTGCCGATGTGTTTGAATATTTGTTTGTAATGAATTGACATCAAAATGTAATTCATTTGATAAAATTCAAAAAAACCTATTCAAGTGACTTAATTATGGTCAATAATGGTATGTTGATTATATATACCTTACATAGTTGGGTTAACTTAGGTGCCTACTAAGGCCTACTTACATACCTAAATTAGGTAGTTTACTTAACTATCCAAATTAGGTTTTGAGCGTAACCTAAATAATGATATGTCTCAACAATTCATAGGATGAAAATTTATGGAATTATCAATAATATGAATTATTATATTCAATTATTTTTATAAGTATGAATAATTTATTTAATATGTGTAATTTCAAAATATTATATTAAATCATTTAAATTTATTCATTTTTTAATTTTGTTTAATATTTTATGTAATTGTGTATGTAGTCGCACGTCCTATGAATTGTTAATGGATGAAAAATCCTTGCAATTGCAAGCAATATGTGATTATTAGTGCAATTCTATATGCCATGCGGAGCTTTTTACAATTGATTGATTTTTGCCACTTGTTCAAATTCTAAGGCAACTAGAAGGTTTGTAGTTGCATGTGTCTATCAAGATTAAAATTTTGTCTTTTGTAACTAAAATCGTAATATTTTATTTCCAAATTTCTTTTAATGATCATCTCACCTTTCTATCTCCATTCCATACGAGAATTTTCAATTATATATATATTGTGTGTTAGAAGAAGGAGGTTATTTGGCTTTGAATTGCAAAAGAATGTATATTGCACAATGTGTTCCTAAAAATGTAACCTAAGTGAATTTTTGAACCTTAAAAAATTGTTATGTTAAAATTTTTTTGGTTTTTAAATATGAAAAAATCTTAATTTTCCATCTTAAATTTTTTATTTAAATATATGTTTTTGATGAAAACACAATATGGATAAACCATTTTTGTTCAAAAGAAGGTGATCTATAACCAATATCATAATATGCAATAAGTTAAATTTTTTTATGGTAGTAGTTGACAATCCTATTTGTAGACAACAAGCTTTAAAATATGTGTGACAACATTTTGAAACCCAAGGTTCATTTTACTCCAATAGTTAGATGAAGAGAATTGCATAAAATCAATGTATATGGAATATATACACTCATGTTTTTGACAACCATAGGGTTTCATGATTGGGATTCATGAAATGTTATTAAACAAAAAAAATTGAAAAAATAATGTAATATCCACTAATAAAATTTCCTCCTTTCTCATCTGGTAGTGATTTTTTCCTTAAATTTTTATTTATTATGCTTTTATTACTAAACATGTGCAAAAAAATACAATTTTTGAAACTCTAAAACGGTCTTAGATTCAAAATTAATTTTTAGCAATATCATTCATTGCAAAAAAAATCACTTCAAAATTCCACCTAGAACCCTAGTTTTGAAATATATATGTATGTTTTCATACTTAAACGTGATCAATAGGTATTACTTTGTTGAAAATATATTCCATATATAACAATATGTTCAATTTTTGCAATGTTTATTATATATTTAAAAAAGATTGAGTAATATAAATTTAAAACTATTCAAATATATATTCAAAAGTAAAAATAATCAAAGATGTGGTGTCCATTATCAAAAAAATTTATTTGCAAAACAATTAATTTATGAATTTTTTTTTGGGGGGTTTAGGTGTGCTTTCACCCTTCTTTGTAGTGAGTTTTTGCATCCTTGGGGGCCAAAAAAAAGAGAAAAAGGTTAGATAGCAGCATTTTGTCAGTTACTAGTTTTGAAAACAAAAACAAGTTGGGGAAATTTTCACCACACTTCAACTGTGATTTAGTTTGTGGGGGCGGTTTTTGGCTACTCTTCTAGTGTTTGGGCAGATTTCTAAAAACCTCCTGCTATAGTAGAAGATTGGAAAAGCATCGTTGCTCATTGCAACAATTAAAGAGTGAAGAATCAATTGCTACAACTAAAAAGTCAAGAGTCGTGAAGTGGATCACATCATCTCCTGTCATGAATGTCCGATGCATCGATGCATGCTAGCAGCACGTTGGAAAGGCTGCTGGGACCACACATGAATTTCATTAAAAAATAAATGAATCCATAAAAAATCTTCCAACTTCTTCTCTCGAGCTCACTCTCTACAAATTATCAACACTTCGCTCTTTCCATTCTCGTCACGCAAGCTCCAGGTCTTCCCTTCCCACCTGCTTGGGGTTAATATTGCTGCAGTTTCTTCTTCCCTTTGTCTTTCTTTCAGTTGGGGACGGGAGGTTGTTGATCTCTAATTGAACTGTCGTTGGGGGGGTAGGGGTGGTTGTGGGCGTGGTGTTGTTGCAGGCATCATCCATGGGTGGTTCCAAGGTGATTTCTAGTACTGCAACAGCTGCTGCTGCTGCTC
>Ga0116231_10005754_pt1 | contig 24217 bp, 20 predicted proteins | sample S1TSphgellanicum_2_FD_89695 | JGI IMG/M metagenome (GOLD analysis project Ga0116231, IMG submission 89695) | Host-associated microbial communities from peat moss isolated from Minnesota, USA - S1T2_Fd - Sphagnum magellanicum MG | ecosystem: Host-associated > Plants > Peat moss > Unclassified...
CAAATTGTGTTACAGATATGCATGGAAGTCTATTTCCCGGGTCTTGCAAACAACAGAAGTCTACAGGATAAAGTTCGCAAGACATGCAGATCAATGGGTAAGTTCCAATCTCCTGACGTATGTATAAACCGACCGGTCAAAAATGATGACCCTCTCACTAAACTTAGCTGCAGATCAAACAAAATGGCCGAATCGATAAGCATATTATAAATTTGTGAAGAATATAACCTTTCAATGGTACTATAAATTACTGCTTCTGTTTTCGGGTTCCCGAAGGTTCAACTTCAATCGTCATGCATATTAAATATGCTGGAAACATGTGATAGAGGAGAAGGGACCAGTACTAAGGTGAAAATTCCCGCGTACTTGATTATGCTTGGGTGATCCGACCCAAGCTATACTGATTACGCATTGTCTCCTCAGTGCTGGTCCTTGGTAGTCAGTAGGAGCAGGCTGAGAGAGTGGTTGATGCAGCACCAACCACCTCCAAAACAGAGGTCACCTGCAGCAATAGTAATGGCAAAGCAAAGAAAAAAAAGTCACCCGGGATCCAGCTGGTAGCTAGCGTACAAAATTTCAACTGTAGCAGCTCGCTAGCTTTCAAAATAACCTCCAGATCAAATGGAGTTCTGCTGCAAGCATGGATATAATCATGATCTGATCATTTTGTGTCATGTCATGCCTTATGTTATTGCAGGTTTGGATTATTCAATTTCCGGAAATGTAGTATCCGTGTCAGGCTATCCCTGCTCAGAAGACATCGATGAAGATTATGTGCTCATGGTATTTGAAGCGTTAGACGACAGAGCCAGGCTTGTTTGAGCAGGTACAGATCATGGTCAACCTCCAAGCTCAAGCTGCGAGTCCGACTGGACCAATCTGTAGTTAGACATCATTCCTGGACCCTGGAATTATTCTTCTTCAGAGCCATACATCCTTCCCCTGAGATCATGTCACAAAATCGAGGGAGTTTTGTCGTCTCCGACTGAATATACCCACAGTGATCAACGCTGATCAGGCTCCGGTCATAACTCAATCAGTTCAGATTTGTGCGATAGATACTTACAGCAATTTGTACACTTGATTAAAAAACACACATTCGGGGAGCTGAAGTAATGTCCTTACACTGGGGACCGCCCCCTTGAAAATTACTTACTCAGAGGCACTGTACATGAAAGCAGCTAGTCGTGCTGTGACCTATTTTTTCCTGGTTAAATTTAGCCAGTTGGCCGAAATCATTTTTGATTCTGGTGAACTTTTTTTTCCTTAAAACATTCTCTTGGAAGTAAAATCTCTAAAAAGACTTTTTTTGAGGAAAAGTCGCCATATTTCTCTATTGGGTAGCTGGCATGTCGCCTTGAAAATGTGAAGGATGCTTAAACTTTTTTTACTTTCATATCCTGTTCATAGGCAAATTTGGCTGATTTTTTGTAGAGCTGATCGCCAATTCATCCACATCAGAAAAAAGAAGAAAAAAAGAAGAAAAAACCGGGTGTCAGTGCCCCTTGCTGATTTTCATGTTGGATAATACTTTTCCCCAAACTATCCAAACTTAAGAAACTGGGTGCACAGAAATTCTCGCTGCTAGTAGACTCTTTCCACAACATGAACAACATCATACTTGAATTGCCTTCTCTTTTTAACGCTGTCTGTGTACAACACAAAGTGCACAAACACTGCGCTAAAGCCTTTTCACTCAATAGGGTTGCACTATGGCTTGCACACTGTCAAGCTTGGAGGAAACAATGTGGATAGAATCAATTGTGTTTTGTGCAGCTAAGAGGATTACACATTTTGCGTCTTGCACTCCTTGCTGGCTGAGTGTAGTACCACAATACATCTTCTACAACACCAACCCAACACGGTGCAAGCCGTAGAATTCCAACCCCAACACGGTGCAAGCCGTAGAATTCCAGAAGGTCACCCTCACTGGTCTCATCAGAGCTCTGAACTCCCAGGTGATAACCCTCTCCCCGGAAGGTTATCACCCAATCAGGGTCCTTTCCCAAGAAAGACACGGAGCCCCGTTTAGAGTTGCCAGGGAGCTCCCATCACTCACCATGCTCCCCTTCTCTGGATTTTTGACTTCGATTTCATTGATGGGCTTCCTTGGGACCCGGGGGAATGGCACTGGCAGGCCTCCTCCCAAATGGGGGACTCTCCATTCTTTGGCTACTCCGCAAAGCGAGGCTACCGAAACGCAAGGAAACCCACCTAGAGCGCAAACATCTGCTCCTTCATTCAAAGGTTAAACCTTTAGAACTCCACCATCACACAAGTTATGGCTAGAATCTGGCATAACTCCCGACCCCGGAAGGTCGGCACTCTCGTATGGCTCACCCTAAATCGGGGCCTCCCGGTAGGCACCTGGCTGCAATGCATGGGGATCCTCCCCACGTGCAAGGTTTGCACGAAGGAGGCCTCCCAATCCCCTCAACATTGTATTCTTGAATGTCCCTTCGCTAAATGGGCTTGAGAGGCCTTCTATTACGTCTGGCATAAATGGGGAACGCCCAATGATGTCATTCTTTCCTGGCCATTCGTCATGTTGGGTGAAGCTCTCTTTGAGAGAAAAGATGACCCTCCCGGGGTTCAAGGGTACCATGTAGGGGGCTTCTCTTACATCAGACAACCACTTGACATCCTTCGTAGCTTCATCCTCTACTTCCTTTGGTCGGAGAGATGCCGGAAGTATTCCTCTAGGAAAATCTTTTAGCAAGCCTGGGTGGCTACCGTTGAGGTTGGGATGACCACTTGGAAGGCCATCAACTCCCTTTAGTTCACCCGAAAACCTTGTATTCAGGCTAGGATTGATCAGGCCTTTAGGGCGGAATGGTGTCACTTAGGCATCTTTGGGGATGATTACGCCACCATTGTGTGGCACTTCTTGCCCCTTGTGTACCTCCTGAATTTTTTTAATGAATGATGGGGCTGCTGCCTCCCCCCCCTTCTCGAGGTTTTCCTACAACACCAACCCCGATGCCCAGGATAATGATGTAGAAAGAAGAATAGTGGCTGCCAAATAGAATTGGTTACATATTCTATTGTCTTGTCACATAATGGATTAAACAATCCACACTTCTGATCACGGGAACTAACTTGCTGACGTATCTCCTCCTGATTACATGACACATTAATTTGCCTGTATCTCATCCACCATGTGGATGAAAAGTGATTCCTGTCCATTGTGTATATGGATGAAAATTTATTCGCATCCACCTACTAAATATTTTATCATGGATGTAAAAGACCAAATTATTTCGGCTAACCAGCAGCCTTTTTTTGTTCGTTATATATAGCCAAAAATGATATATTAAAAAATTAAAAGTGCTAAAATTATGCACATTTTGGGATTTTGAATAGCCAAAAGTCAACCACATTTTAAGAAAAATTACCAGATTTCTAAACAATGTGGTTCAAGCACCCTAATACCTTTACCATTCTAGAAATAATTAAATTATCTCCATTAAATACTTTTTTTTTCAAAATTAGCTGTCCACAACGCTGGAAGTTCTAGAAATTATATTGTTGTTCATTGTACATGGTTATTTTGTTCATTGCAAGTCTAATGGCCACGTCTTTGAAAGTGCCAAAATTTTAGGAAATTCTTTTTGTTATTGCAAGAGTGAAAAATCAAGAAATAAATAAATATATGGTAAGAAAATGAAGGAATGGTAAAGGTACTATGGTAGTTAGCCAAAAATATAGAAGGATTTTTTTAGAAACTACTTTCATATTTAACTTGAAGCCAAATTTGGCTTTGGCTAAATCTTCGTTTAGATCATTGCCATTTTGGCTACAACACAAAATTGCAAAACCAAAACACTAATAAGCAGCAGCTTGTGGTCTATTACTTCATCCAATGACCATGATCTATAAAATTGACAACCCCAGTGGACCAATAGCCACCACAACACAATCTTGTGAAAAGGGCATGTGTACCTACACCAATGCCACGGTAAAACCCCAAAGTTTTTTTGGGGTTGCTTTGAATTATCATAAATATCCTTTACTACCACTAAATCAGGGCCTCTGAGTCTATATTTGACATTCTTTGAAGTATCTTTTAAAAATTAATTGATTTACTGGTTTTATTCTGAGTCCAATTCATGAATAAACGCAAATGCCATCACCTGAAAAGTAACATTCAATTGAAGAACACAATGAAATTATTCCTAACTAAATGTGCACACCTTATGGGAGGTGGACTTCCGAAGGATTCAGTACCAATTGTATTTGAGATTTTGACTTGATCTTATATCGTATATTATTTAATCAAAGACATTATATCAAAATTGTCAAACATAGATGTATCCATTATTTATCCATTAAAAAAGATTGAAGTCAATTGCATTGTTTAATATATATTTTTGAATTTTTTGAAGATGAAAATTACAATTAAAATAAAGACTCTAATTATTTAAAACGATTCAAAAGGACATCCATATTGTATCTTTGAATGTATTCTTGGATTTTTTTATTAGATTAACATGACATCCTTTTAATTATAGTCATACACCAATCCATTATAATCATGGAATAATAAATATAATAAAAATCCAAAATAGTCCTTTGTAATCTTTTTTTTGTTAAACCATTTTTTGGATACCCGGATTGTGAATATGCCCATATTTAAATTTTTTTATTACTTGTTTTATTTATAGATTTTGAAGATGAAATCTACATTACAGGTGGGGAATTTTTTTTTTTGGTTTTTTTACAGTAATGAAAAGGTTTTTTATAATTTTTGTTGTTATACTGTAGATGAGAGTGTTTAAACAAGTAATGTTGTTTTTTTTTTAAATTCAGAATTTAAAGGGGTATGTTAGAAAGTATCAAAGGCCTAAATGGTTGACACCATAAGGACTATAAAGCAATTTACAAACTTTGAAGACAAAGAATTGTGAAATAAAATGAATCAACTGGTGACCTAAAGGTTACAATGATAATTGAACTTGGAAGCAAATTGTAAAATCACTAGCAAACAAACAAAAGACAATCTTGAAAATGGATAGGAATATTTAGGGTTTATAGAAACCCCATATTGGAATTTGATGTTGGACTGATGAGTTTTGAGAACAAAGGAAAGGCATGCGAGGCACACGTCATGTCTACTGCAAGAGGTGGTACAGCATGAAGTATGGACTAGGGGTCTTTAGAGAAGGTAGAATTATAGATGATGATCTCCACATAGAGAGATGTAGTCAATTGCTCACCCAAATGAATGGGTGCAATATACTTCTTAGCTGTAGTCTGTGGTTTAGAATTGAAGAGATCAAGATGGAGCAGGGAATTCTATAGTATGTCATCAATCATAGGAAATGTCAAGTTCAGAGTTTGTGATTAGTTGAGGAAGGGATGTTATAAGAGGTATACAACCTAGGTTTGTGTATCAATCTACATCTCCAGATTACTATGAACCAGCGGAAGACTAGGAGGTGGATCAAAACACTAATATTGATGTGGTTGAGGAAACTGAGGAAAATTACCTACAATCATTTGAGTATGCAAAGGCACAGGTGAATGTGTTGGATGAAATACCACAACCATATTTACATCAAGGGAATCCAGAGTTGGATTAAACAAGGTATACACAATCGAAAAATGGGATCATGAATATGAGGATTTGGAGATGGTTAGATTAGTTTTAAGGGTTTGTGCACTCTGTGAGGAAGACGGACATGTAATTGTGGATTGTTTTTTTGTGCCTTTTCACATCAAAGTAGGTATTGCTAGACATGTGGAGTTACAAAATGTGGCAGGAACATTAATGGATCAACCATAAGAATAAGAACTAGGAATTCATGTAGTTCAAAACATATTGAAAGGCATGGAGTTGGGAAGTCAATTGGGACCACAGAGTCGACAAATTCGTCTATTTATTCAAACCCAGGGTAGAAAACTAGAAGTGGATTTACAACCACATTTTGCACCACAAAGGGTACTAATGGGTAACCATAGAATGGAACATCGTCACCCTCGAATCAACACAGTTTCACCAATTGTGTTAGAAGTGGTAATTGTTGAAATTCGGAGATAACTTGCTTGAGTAATAATTACCAAATCACTTGAGGCAGGTATAACAACCAAAGGGGTTGAAACAATTGTTATGCCCACCATGGATGTTGTAAAAATGGGAATATGAATTGGATCTATTGCAAAATTAAGTAGTGCATCAAGTGGAATCTCAACACGAAGGAAACTAAGTGGGAGTTTAACATTACCAACAACAATTATTAAAATTGTTGGGACATTTTAGATGGTGTTTACCAATCTGATAATGATTATTCATGTGAATAGGATTGCAAATCAACCACCAATGAGCTCAATGGCTATTAGAGGGTATAGAAGTGTAAATGCAATGAATCCAAAAGGAGGATATTGAGAACTATTTGTTATAGATGCACCAATTCCTGATTACAAAAATGGCCATTATGTTAGGCCAAATAAGGTAGCTCTTAAATATCTTAATTTCAAAAACGATGCTGATCTAGATGCTCATGTTAAGGTGTTCAATTTTGCAATAAAAGCAAATGTAAAGACTTTTAAAAAGTATATCATCAATGTTTTTAGCTATACGTTAAGAAATACAACATCAAACTAGTGTCATAATTACATGTTAGAATTCCTTGATTATACTTTTTCGGAGCTTACACAAGCATTTTACAAACATCATCGAAAGATTCAAAATGACGAGCAAATATACATGGAGCTGAAAAATATGAAGCAAGAGGAAATTGGAAGGGTGGAGGTTTATTATGAGCAGATTCAGAAATTAGCTCATGGTTTATAAGTACCAACCATAAACAATTTTCTAACTATTGTGTTTAGAGCGAGTTTACATTTATACCTTAGAATTGCAATTACAAGGATGAAGCGATCAACACTATAATAGCATAAGGAGGTGGCAATGTTGTGTGAAGAAGGTATGATTACTGCAAAAGTAAGGAGTGCACTTTCAATACCACAAATTACCAAATAGACATCACTATTGAAAACACAAAATAATAGAAGGTAAATTGACAAACATTGCACAAACTATGGAATGATGAATCACAATGTGGAAACATGTAAAAGGAAGAAAAAACAAACCACAGTGGCAACCACAGAAGCCACACAACCAAGTCAAAAACCATAGAAGACATCTTCATATACATGCCCACATTTGTGGTTTGAATGGACATGAAATGATAGATTGTCCGAAGTTTGTTGAAATACAAAAGGTGTTTCATGAGAAATATGTAGTAATAACAGAAGTTCAACCTATTGTTGAAACACAAACAATCATTACAAATGTGAATGTGGTGGATGTTAATGTCACCACAAGAAGTAAAGTAATTGAAAAAAATGTGTTGAAGGATAGAGAGTTAAAAAAAACAAAGAGTGTTGTTGACTGGGAGAAAGAAGAATGGTTGAAGAAGTCAATGGTGGGAACAATTCAATAAATTCAAAAAACACAGACCCAAAAAGAAAGGCCATCCACATCCATGGAGGGACGAAACACAACCTGGCTGGGTATGCCAAATATTATTCTTATGGAAACACAAAAATATCAAGAAGTAATGAATTCACAAGAGAAACTAATCAGAATAGAAGAGATTTTTATGGACATTAGTAAGCAAATGCTAGAAACAAGTTATACTTTGAGGTTGGGACAATTGCTTAAAATAGCTCCTCAACTGAAGAGATATTTTTGGCAAAAGCTAAAACTAGAAACAACCCAGAATGTAAGTAGAGCAACCATAGAGAAACAAGTTGGTTCTTTAGTACCAGAGGTAGGGATAGCTACTGCTGTAATAAGTAATCATATGGTAGTGATTTAAGTACAAATTGGGAAGAATACAATAGAGGATGTGTTGTTGGATGGAGGTTTTGGAGTTAATATTATCACATGACAATTAAGATTAAGGCTAGAGCTTCCAAAGCCTAAACTTGCACCATATCATCTAAGGATGGCAAATCAAACAACCACAAAACTTGTGGGGTTGATCAGAAATTTGAAGATATATGTTCATGGCATTCTTTACATAACTACATTTACTAATTATTTCATGTTGTTGGGGAGACCATGGTTGAAGGATGCTAAAGTGGCACATGATTAGGGGGGTAACATTATTACCACACAAGGGAATGGGACAATCAAAACAATTATAATCACCAAACATTTGGGAGGTGAAGTAAAAAGACCAAAAGTGTTATTGTGCTATGATTATTAAAATGGCATCATAGATGAAGAAGAAGATATCATCTTTGTTACTAAGCTAAAATTGTTCTCAATAGGAACAATCAATTTACCTAAGATAATTCAATCAGTGAAAACCACAAATGTGGAGATCATGGATAGAGATGTGAAGACTACTCTTTCAGAACAGGAATTTGAAATATAGAGCATAGAGAAGAAGATAGTTGGTAACAAATATGAGCTAGAGGTAACTTTTGAGGATAAAGTGTATTCGGAGACGCATTACAGTCATCAACCAAGGAGTGTTGTAATGGATGAAACTCAAACTAAAATCAAAGCATAAGAATTACAAATAGCTGGATGGACATTAACTGAAGATCAATAATTGATGAAGTTCAATTTAGGAATTAACACAAAACCACAAATGGTGAAGATTAATGCACAGTTGGAAACAAGTAAGGTGTTGGAACTTGAACAGTTGTTGAAAGAATTCAAAGATGTTTTTACATGGGCATACAAAGATTTGAAAAGGATTCCACTAGAATTGGCACAACACAAAATTGAGTTGGACATTACTATACCACTAGCACATTAAGCCAGGTACAGATTAAATCCAAACTATGCTACAACAATCAAATAAAATATAGACAATTTATTAGTAGCTAGATTTATTCAATCTGTAGAGGAGGCTACATGGTTGTCACCCATAGTAGTAGTACCCAAAAAAATTGGCAAATTGAGAATTTGTATAGATTTCAAAAAACTAAATGCAACCACAAAGAAGGATCCATACCCATTACCTTTCATAGATGAAGTGTTTTACACAGTAGTAGGGTATGAGGCATATTCTTTCTTAGATGGATATTCGAGATATCATCAAATATTTATAGGTCTACAAGATAGATACAAGATTGCATTTGTTACAAACTAGGGGGCTTTTATATGGAAAGTGATGTCATTTGGAGTGAAAAATGGACCTCCAACATATTAGAAAGTTGTTAACAAAACATTCAAAAAACATTTGGACAGTTTTATGAAGATATTTCTAGATGATTTTACAATGTATAGTGACATGGAGAGTCATTTGCAAAAGCTCAGATTATGTTTTTAAAAGTGCAGAGAATATGGCACTAGTTTGAATCCAAAAAAATGTGCATTTATGGTATTTTCAAGGATGATCTTGGGTTTTATTATTTCCAAAGAAGGGAAACTACTAGATCCAAAGAAGATACAAGCAATAGTTTACATGCCACCACCCAAGAATCCATAACAAATTCAAGTATTCAATGGGATGGCATTATTTTATAGATTTTTTACCAAAAACCTTGTTGCTATTATGCCACCCATCACAAAATTGACCAGAAAGACAAAAACTTTTCTTTAGATAGAAGAATATCAAAAGGTTTGGGAATTGATCAAACAGAAGTATATTGAAGCATCGATATTGATATCACTAAATTGGCAGGTGGAATTTTGTGTTCATATAGATGCATCCTTGTTAATTGTGGTGGCCATGTTGTCTCAGAATGTAATGGGGAAGAGTGATCAACCAGTAGTGTATGCTTTTAATCTTCTGAATAAAGTGAAATAGAATTATAGGACAACAAAAAGAAAGGCTTTAACAATGGTTTTTACTTTGCATAAGTTTAGACATTATTTGTTGGGCAATAAATTTGTCTTTTATGTAGATCATATGGCATTGGTCTATTTGGTCAACAAACTATGAATTTCAGGGATAATAACTAAATGGTTGTTATTGTTCCTAGAATATGATTTCACCGTAATGTATAAGCTAAGCAAAACTCATGTAGTTGCAAATGCATTATCAAGACTACCAAATATTATAAAACCCATAGGTGTGCCTAATCAAACCACAAACGCAAGTTTGTTCTACTCAAAGTTTGAATGGCTAAAAGATGTGAAAGAATTTTTGAGAACAAAATAGATTGAGGGCACATTATTAATACAACAGAAGCATAGGTTGGTTAGGAGAACAGAACCTTTCACACTAAAGAATGGTGAATTGTACAGAATGGGCCAAGACAACAGACTGTGACAATGTTTAACAACTACAAAAGCACAGATGGTGATGAAAAAACTACATGAAAGACCATCAAGAAGGCATTTTGTAACTAAAATAACACAAAGAAAGATATTGGATGCTGGATATTAGTGGCCAACTATGTACAAAGATGTGCATGAGTACTACAAATCTTATGATGCATGTCAAAGAAAATGAGGATCAAGTCTTGCAAAGTTGGTCACAAGTCTTCCAGAAGAACCATTTATGAAGTGGGGACTTGATTTTGTGGGGCCAATTAAGCCAATAGGAAGATATATAAGAAACAAATATATTCTTGTAGCCATGGATTATGTTACTAAGTGGGTGGAAGTAAGAACATTGAGAACTAATATTGTAGCAGTCACAACAAAATTTTTGTATGAGTGCATATTAACTAGGTTTGGATGTACTTTGACTATAATCATAGATCAGGGAGTTCATTTCATTAATGAGGCCATCAAGTATTTAATAAATCATTTTCCAATTGCAACATGTGAGTTCTACAACATATTATCCTTAGTGGAATGGGTAGGTTGAGTCTTCTAACAAGGTACTTGGGACACTGTTGACCAAGTTAGTTAGTGAGAATAAAACATATTGAGATGAACATCTATCTATAGTGTTATTTTCATATAGAACTGCATACAAAGTAACAACGAGGTATACACCATATCAATTAATGTGTAGGTTACATCCATTTATGCCCACATAGTACATAATGCCAGTTGTTGGTGGAAATGAAAAAGAAAATATTTAAGTGAGAATTTTAACTAATAAAATTATAGAGTTGGAGAAGTTGCAAGAAAATAGAATACAGGTTGCAAAAACTATTGGAATTTTGTAATGGAATAGAGCATTATGGAGTCAACAAAAGAATCCAAAAAAGCAATTCAATTTTGGTGATTATGTTCTATGGTTTCCAAAAGGCAATAAATCACATCTAGGGAAGTTTACTAGGAAATGGTTTCGATTGTACAAAGTATAATATGTGTTACCAAATAACATTGTGTTATTGGTCACCATTGAAAAGTTTGAAGTTAATCTTATGTTGGTTAATGTCAATAAGCTCAAACCTTATAAATACATGGAATTTGAAGTTTAGAAATAAGAATAATAGATGCTAATATATTGGGAATAGAGTGCAAATGGAGTTCAGGTCAAAAATTTTGATAGGGAGGAGGATAATGAAGATTGTGAAATATAGAAACCATAGATGAAGAATGTTGAAGATGAAGAACATATCAAAGATCCTATGGCGAACATAATATTGATTTTTGATCTATAAATGAATAACAAATCCCTGAACAGGAACAACAAAAGTGCGAGATTTGGGACGCAAAGATCTGAAAATGACCTGCTAGGAGTATCAACTAAATTAACATTAGTATTTTCCTAGTCATCAGGGTATTTACACAATCATCAAATTTGTTGGCATAATCATCAAAAAAATCAGTATAGTCAACAAATGTATTGTCATAGTTAACAAATGAGTTGACAAAATTAACAAAAATGGGCATAGTTAGCAAAAGGTATATGGCAAATGAGGTGGAATCAATACAGCTAATGAAGGGAGATTAGCGATGTGGAGTAATTGAGAGATGAAGTTTGTGGTGTTCATTCATAATGATAACATGAAGTGCTTCCACATGGCTATATAAGGGACACATAAACTTGCAGTGATGGGCCGTATTAATTTCAAGGATCATGCATTAATTAAAAGACAGTGGGTAGGTAAAAAAATGAATGCGATGGGCAAGATGTTCAAGGATGGAAAAAAGAAGTAATCATCGAAAGCAATTTGCATTTATTGATCGAAGTTGTGCGCATTTTTTAAGTTTTAGAGTTCACGGCAACATGAGTGTAAAGAGTGTGATTGAAAAATTATAGAGAATAGCAAGGGAAAATGAAGTGAAAAGGAGTGAATATAGAAAAAAACAAGAGGAGGAAACGGAATTGTTGAAAATAACAAAAGTATAAAAAGAGTTGAAAAGAGCAAAAAGAAAAGGCATGTTGAATATTCGACCGTCGGCTATAAGGTCGCCATCGCATTCATCATCATTTTCAAATTGTGTAAAAGGGAAGGCATATAATGAAAAGATACAATTTGCGTAGATGATAATTCAAGACATAAATACAATTGGAACATTTAAAGTTGAGCTTTTGTGCAGAAATAAAAGACGTTGGCATGTAAGAGAAAAGCTAAAACCAAAAGCTACATTAGTAGATCCGGTGTTAATTGAAGAATCGGACGAAGACGAAGATGTGGAATAGCATTTTGTGGAAATGTAGACAATGCAAAAGGATGCAAGGGAGGAGAACATTGTTGAGGTAGAAGAACAACTATCCATAGAAGTATAGGTCGTAGTACAACAAGCCATAGATGTGTAGGCAATGGAAATGGAGAGGTGTGAATTGGAAGCAGTAGCGAAAAGAAGACGCGCAATCTTGGACAGAGCGACACTTTGAGAGAAAAGTATTAAGATTTCAAACCTTCACTGATTCATGTGCACATAAACAAAACAAAATTATGATAAGGATGTTGAACGAATGGAAAACTAGAAGGATATTGTTGAAGAAGAAGACTGGGCTTCTAAAGTAGGGCTTGTTCCTTTGTTTTTGATGGATGGGCAAGTGCCGATGCTTGATGTAATGTTGAAATTTCTAAACACATTTTTTTATTAAGGGTGCATATATCTACTTTGGGCATAAGGATAAGGTGTATGTAATTAATAAACAACTAATTGTAGACTTCTTTGGAGTGTGTGTGGATGTGTATGTAGAAGAATCAAAAGGGTAGGTTAATAAGTTACTAGCAATTTAAGCATTATATAGTTATAGATTTACAACTGCAAATTCTTTTGCAAATCAATGGAATGCAAAGAGTTTGGGTCTACCATACTTTGTCAAATATCCTGCCATTATATTTGTCAGTTATTAGAAGGAAATTTTTTTAGAAATAAGAATGTTATTACATTAAAAGCAAAGAATGGGCACAAGGTAGATTAGGCATAAATTATATTCAATAGTTTGTGTAATGAGCTAGATCGGTGGTATAAGTATGTTAAGGAAAATAAGGGGGATAAGAAATATATTTGTTAATTTACCTTGGTATTGGCAAAAGGAGAATCCATAGAAACCATCGGCCAAGGTTAAAATAACTAGGGAGGAGATGTAGATAGCACTAGAAAAGATAAAAAAGGCTGCAATAGACTCTCCAAGACGTGTTATTAAGAGGAAAAATAGAGTTGAGGAAGGAAGAGCTTCAGGTTCAAGATTGAAAAAGGAACAAGAAAGCACATATGTATGAGCATAGAAAATGATGAGGGGCAAAGTGGAACCATCTTCAGTACCAATAGTGGTACAAGTAATGCCAACAATTGTACAAGCAACCAAACATATTACAAAAGTATCACAAATGACATCTCCACAAGAAAGACAAGCAAAGGAGTAGAAGTAGGAGGTACCACAGATGACATCTCCATAAGAGAGACAATTGAGGGAGCAAAGCCAAGAAGTTAAAAAGGAACATGACACAAGGTTTTTAGAGGGTGAGGAACATCTGCATTTTGATGGAAATGTATATGAAGATTGGATGGAAACCATTGCAAGTCCACAACATTTATAACAATAACAACAGACATAGGAAGGTTTATAGGCTACTAAATTGTAGACAGAGAGAGTGGTGACATAACCTACTTTTGAAATGTTTAGACCAATAAAACTATAGGTACTATCTAATAAACCAAAATTTGTAGAAGGATTCCCATTTAAATTTGAACTGGGGAGAAGAATGGTGCATGAGTTGGGATCATCTATAGAAGGATATAAAAATCCTACAACATAAACAAGTAAACCAAAGTCAATGGAGGAGGTAGTTATAGAAGTAATGCAAGCAGATAAAGTAATTGAATTATTTTAAACCATGGTAATTGTGAATCTAAATATGGGGAATTTGACTTTCGAGGTGAATAATTTGAAGAACAAGTTGGCTATAGGGGAGAAAGAGAAGGTAGTGTTATAATAAGAATTGGATAAAAAAAGAGACTTCCAAAAAGGGTATAAACATAATGTGGAAATCTAGAGGAAGAACAGGGCAAAGGTTGAGCAGAAGATTAAAGTGCTCATTAAGAAACTATAGGATGAAAATGAGTAGCTCAAAGGTAGCATGGCACAACTAAAATTGCAAAATGAAGAATTGCAAAATTTAAGGCAAAAGGCTAAAATCTAGGAAATCATAAAAATGAAGTGGACAAAAGCATTGTTTCTTCATAAGAAATAATAAGAGGCTTTGGATAGTCATGTGAAAGCACTAACTATGGAAAAGAAGGAGAAGGACAATGTTCTGACATATTTGGAATTGGTGAATTTGAAGAATGTATCTTTATTATAATCTGAAGAGCTTAGAAAAAAGACAACAGAGGCAGAAAAAAAAAGTTACTAAAACAAAAGAAGGAGTATCAAAGTAATTTGTAACACTTGTAAGCATAGTTGGAGATGGCATAAGAACAAAGGAAGAGTCTAAACCCATCTAATGTTAAGAAAAGACTAAAGGATTATGAACAGATGCTACAATAGTATACCCTAATGAGGATGAAGAACAAGATGAAGGATCTCTGAGGCAAAATTTGAGGAATGGTGGGAGGTTATAGAGGAATATTTTACAAAGGAGTTGAAGAAGAATCTAGTTTAGCATAGAGTTGATGAAAGAATTTTGAAGTATAAATTAGAAGCTTATTAAAAAAAAATTCTAGATTTTATCTGTGGAAGTCCAATAAATACAGAGGTATCATGCCATGATGAAGAGACTTGAGTAAGGCCCAATGGAATAGCTTAGGAGGAGGAAATGTAGATTGAGGAACCATAGGACCTACGAAGTGGAGTAGTTCAGGAAGTGGAGGTATAGATAGAGGAACCATAGGACCTCAAAGGAGGGGGTTAAGAAAAGAAAAAACCATAAAGAACTTAAGAACAAAGATAGGTGTAGATTATTCCAACAATAGAAGAATAGGTATCTAAGATACAACCCCTAGAAATAGAACCACATATTGAGTTAGTGGAAAAGGAGGTCAGAATTATAGAAATGGAAATATAGGTCAGAACTGCAAAGCCAAAACTAGTTATAGAACCATTGGTTATAGCTTAGGTTGAGATTACAAAAACTATTGTAGAGGAGACAAATGTTTAGAACGTTATAAAATACATTCATTTCATTCTTTGTCATTTTCCAAGGATTTTGGGGATGGAATCCAAAGTACAGAGGGGGTAATGTTAAGGGGTTTAGATGATTACATGATTTTGGATGAACAAACATTTAGGATAGGGATTGATCAAAGAACTTTATTAGTTTGAATTTTGAATTCTTGTTGGTTTTGAAACATGATGAGGAAACTTGGGACTACCCAAAAAGAAAGGTAAAAAAAAAAAAAAGATTATTCTTAGACATAGAGTTTGGAGAGAAGAGTGAAAGAAGCTGTAGGTACTTATAGTAGAAAACCACAACTTCTATTTTGGATATACCACAGATTTTAATTGTTTTTTTGGATTTTTTTTCAACAAAACATGGGATTTTGTTATAATTTTGGTTCATGTTTTTAGTAATACAAAAAAACACAAACTTTTGTAGTAATTCTATAGGAATTAAATTTCACTTTTACCAACATGAGTTCACAAATTAAATAGGTGTACAACAATAACATGAATAAAACATGTAGGTATGGTGGAAATGACAAACATCACTAGCCTAGACTAATGGGTTGGTTTGAATAAAACATCATGTTGTAATTTGTGGGATCTTGGGAGTGTGAGGTGAAAACCTATAAAAAAATTTGCATTTAAAAATAAAGATCCATTATGTTGGAAACTTGGGGAGTGTGGTGTTGCACCATTTTGAAGAGTTTGGGAAAAGGGGAAACTTGTTAATGGTGTTAATGTTTGAAATATTCTTGTCAAAATTGCTCAATAATGTTGGGTTTCAAGAAAACATACAAGTAATTAATGACAAATGAGACTACAATAACCTAAAGAGAGGTGATCCACCATATCTACAATTCTTACCATGTCTTCTTGATGGTTTAAACCAATTGATTAAAATCAAGAATTGACTTGAAGTTGTTTTTGTAGGGAAACACGAAATTTACCTTAGAGCTTGTATTATTGGAGTTGTTAAATGATCAAGGTGAATTTCATGGATCTATTGCTATTCATATGTAGTATGTTGTGAGTTGTACCCATTATCTAACAAGGTTCAAAAAGGCACGAACACAATTTCCTTTTTAGTCACAAGAGCTTGTTGGGGTATTCAATGTATCATGTTTCCTTGTGGGTATTAAAAAAATAGATGCAATTTTTTAAAACTTAAAGTTATTAATTTGAATCTGATTTTAAAAAATTATAATAATTTTACTGTAATCAAAGCAATTAATGTAATTAATGTAATTCCAGGGATTATGATACAGTAAATTACATTATTCATTTCTTATAATTACGTATATACAATAAATAATTTTTATTTCATCATAATTTTTTTGAGTAATTGTTTTGTAATTTGTACAACTAATTACTGTAATTTTATAGATTATTATATTTATCATTTGTAATTACTTATTTATAGTTAATAATTTTATTATTACAATTAAGAGTTTTATATTAATTGTTGATACAAAGTGATAAAAAATTTAATTTACAATAATTTCAGTGATTAATATTAGTTATTATGTATATATAATATTAAATGTTTACTATAGTAGTTCAAAAATATTTGTAATAAATGAAATAATAAGAGATATGGAGTGAACCTTCTAGTTGTAAATAGTTTACAACGAAACTTTCTACTCACAAAATAATTTGCAACAAAATTCCAAGTTCAAAATTTATCTTATAAGGTTTATCTTCCATTCTCATATTGAAAAGTATATAAAGAAAGTTTTTGTGTCACATTTTCACATTCAAAATATGAACCATATGGGATGAGCCATTTAAAATGCTTAACCCAAAATTTTAAAAAAAGTTTATGTACCTACCACTTAGCTACCCCACCTCCCTAACCAACTTATCCACCTAGCCATTTGCCTATCTACTTACCTAAGTAGATATCTAGCCTAAGTAGATAAATAGGTGTTTAGTCTAAGTAAATAGGTAAGTAGGTCTTACCTACCTACCTACCTAAATTGATTTTGGAAAATCTTAATTAATATGCCACATGACACATTTTGATTGTGCCACATGTCACAATTAAAAACCATCCAAACATAAAAATTGGACATTTTAGATTATTTCATAATTTCATGAATAAGATAATAATATTTGAAATATATTGAATTAATGACATGTGGCAGCATATGATAAGACCACAAGGTTGACCAAATTAGTTGCAAATTAGTTGCAAGTGATAATATTTACACCGTGGGTCAACGGATGAACATGTATTTTGTTGACTTTTCATTCCATCCATGTATGGTTGCTGTTTGCAATTAATGTCATTTATGACTTGTCCAATGCAACTAAAGGAAATATAGTCACAAATAACATTTGTGACTAAAAATTAATCATACAAACCCATTGTAAAAACCTTGTATTCTTTTTAATGAATGGGCAATTGTTAGTTAAAGAAGGTGATTGGACACTTTTCATACAACAACTATTTCATGTGTGGTGAATTGGTGGATTAAGGAAACATGAGTAAATCCCAACTAGAATGATGTCACAAGGAAATAGGATTCACCCAAAGTGTACAAAGAACATGCCACACATTTATTTTTTGAAACCCAAGTAAGGCTGACTATCAGGTCCTTGTTTATTTCTTGACTTTCAAAATTAACTAATGTAACAAGGTTTTGAATATCAAATCTTATGATTTTTTTTGCAAAGTCTAGATTTTAAAGTTATAAGTTTTAGTCCGTTATTTTACTAAGTCCAATTTAAAAACTTTTAAAACCTTAAACCCTAGAATGCCATTAGACCCTATACCTTAAATCCTAAACCTCCCAACCTTTAAAACCCTAAACCCTAAAGCTTTAAAATTCTAAACTTTAAACCCAAAACCTCCAAACTTTCAAACCTTAAACCTTCAATTTTTAAAACTTTAAACCTTTAACCTTAGACCTTTAAACCTACAAACCTTCAAAACCCTAAACCCTAAACCTTTCAAAGTTTAAGCTTTCAAACGTTCAAACCCTAAACCAAAAACCTTGAAATGTTTGATTTTTAAACTTAAACCTTAATAATTTCAATTCCTAAACTTAAAGCCTTAATACCTTTACATTTTAAAACCTTAACATTAAATTTTAAAAACCTTCCACCATAAACCTTAAACATTTAAACCATAAAATCTTAAACCCTAAACCTTTACCCCCTTAACATTAAACATCAAAACCTCAAAAGCCCTAAACCTTAAACCTTAGACTTCTAAAACCTTAAACCATAATCACGTTAAGCCAAAAACCCTAAACCTTCAACCTTCAACCTTCAGCTTTCAACCTTTTTACCATTCAACCCTTAAACCTTAAACCCTAAACAGTTTAAACCTTAAACCTTAAAACCATAATATGTTTTGCATTTAAGATTTTTCAAACCTTATGGAAAGTTTTAAAGCTTACACTAAAGTTATAAAGTTCTAAGAGTTATTGTTTCTCTCCTTCTCCTACTATCTTTTTCCCTCTACTACTTTTTCTCTCCCTTTTTCACTATTTTAAACTTTCAACCTACTACTTCCAATGACATTCACATAGGCATTATTCAACAACACACATGTTCAACAATGTTCACCTGAGTGTTCAACATTAGCTCACACACAATAGGATTTCTTTGCAATGTTAGGTGAATTTTATATTCTCATTATTACAAATCATGGTTTTTAAAGAAGTTCAAGTTGACGAATTTGTCATTTTGATTAATGGACATGTACATTTTGATTAAAGGCCAAAGCGTGAATTATTTTCACATGTATTTTTTTGAACAATCAACTTGATTATAATGGTTTATTTAACTAGATACATATAAACAAATTGTATAACTTTAATCGAAATGATTAAATGGTTTTTAATCAAATGGAACATTTAGTTAAGATGGTTAATGATCTTTTGTCAAATGCAACATGGTCTATTACTTTATGTATTTACATCCTACTTATTCACCCCCCCATTTGTTTAATTATCTACTTACTTACCTATTACCCATCCACCTACCTACTACTTACTTACCTACCTACATATATTTTCGCACCCTTGTATAACCTACCTACTATCCTACCCATTTACCTACATACTACTTACCTACTTATCCACTAACTTACCTACCTAAATTTACTAACTAGGTTTATTCACAATGTAACCAAATTTTAGCCATCAAATTTTATTTAAGTTTAACCATTAGGTTTAGGCATTATGTGTAACCATTATGTTTAACCACTAGATTTGGCACTAGGTTTAGCCTAAGTTAAGCCATTAGATTTAGCCACTAGGTTTAGTTTAAATTGAACCACTAAATTTAGTCACTAGGTTTAATCACTAGGTTTACATTAAGTTTAGTCATGATTTAGTTAATATGTTTAGCCATTAGGTCTAGCCACTATGTTTAGCTTAAGCTTAGTCACCATGTTTAACCAAATTTTAGTCATTAAATTTAACCATTAAATTTAGTTTAAATTTAGCTACTAAACTTATTATACTTAGCCAAAGTTTAGTTATTAGATTTAACCATTAGATTTAGCCATTAAGTTTAATGAAATTTTAGCTATTAGGTTTATCAATTAGGTTTAGACAGGATTTAGTGATTATGTTTAGCCATTAGATTTAGGTACTAGGTTTAACCAAAATTTAGACATGAAGTTTATCCATTAAGTTTATCAATTAGGTTTAACCATTAAATTCAACCAAGGTTTAATCATTATGTTTAGCTATTAAATTAAAACACTAAGTTTAGTCATTAGGTTTAATCATTAGTTGTTATTTAGGTTTAGCCATTATGTTTAGTGATGTGAAATAAAAAAAGTTGAAAAAAGTTGAACATTTTTTATGTGTAGTCCATTGGGAAGGATTTGGTTTATCATTGTGAAGGTTTGGGGTTCAATTCCTTATACTTGCAACCTATGTGCATGCTTAAAAAGCTAAGGTACATAGGATAAACCAAAATAATTCATTGAGGTTAAATTAAGTGAGCTAGTTTAGCTTAGTTTAAGTAGCACCACCCTACCTAAATGCATTTTTTCAACCTACCTAGACCTATTTACTTTTATACCTACTTACTAATTTGAAAAATAATAATTCAAAAATTGATTTTAATTCAAGTTTATATTTGACTTAATCAAATAGTCTAATGTCTACCAATCAAATAGTTAGTCATCATGTCAATCATTTTGTTAGTCAAAATCACAAGGTCCAAATTGACTACCCAATCACATTGATAGATCCAATTTGACATGTCCAAATTGATAAGATTTTTTTTTTGACGTCTACCATTTTAAAAGTTTTTTTTGACAAATGATTGTATGGCAATGATTTTAGCTAGGCTTTAAGTTTTTATGGATGGGGAAGAATGCCCCTCTCTTGAAACCCTGATTTCTTGTTGAGGTTATGTAATTTTCGGATACACCATGAGCTTCAATTGAAGGAACATAGGTTTAGATGCAAAGTCAAAGGTTGATGATCAAGGACATGATGATGAGCTATGGGGATTTTGGGAATGATTACAAGGCAACTCATTTGTGTTGTATGTGGGTGTTTTCGTAATTCGATTGGCTTGTGGCTAGGGGGAGAATACCCTTGCTATTGGGAATTCCAAAACAATATTTTGTTTTTGCAAACTTTGGGTGATATGGGGAATCTAGTTGAGAAGCATAATATTGCTTTTGTCAAACTTTTTATGTGTGAAGAGTTGTTTGTAAAAGTCTTACGTATGGAAACCATCAACTATGTGGGAAGAGGCAAGTACAGTGGTGTTTATGAGATTAATGAACTCAGTAAAGTTTCATGATCATTGGAGTTGTTGTATAAGGGGTGAGTCCTTTTGTGTTTCTATGGGAGCAAGATCATTCACTGTGGGAATCTGGAGATCTAACAAATCAGGAAGCTACAAGTGACCTGTTGAGGTGATGAGAGTGAGATTGGAAGGATCCCTAGATTAGGTTGCATTGATTCTCTTCGATATATATAGTCTGTGATGTCCATGTTATTTGGAGTAACTCACTGTTATCAAATGTGTGTAATTCAGTTTCATCACTATTGAATTGACCAGATGAGGAATGTATGAACCCCTCTCCTTTTTATTACAACACCTCTCCCCTAAGCCCGTTATTTCATGAATGCCCCAGTTGTGGGCATTACCCTCCACGTGGAAACCTTCTTCAATTAAAATAACCTCAAGCCTTGTCTTCATGTTTTGTTTTGATAAGGGGAATAGAATAATCCTGAGACAAATGTCGACAAAATGATAAAAAGCACATTTTGTCTTCGTACGGTGTGATGAGCCTAAATGTAGGCGCGTCGGCATGAGTGGGAGGCAACTGAATGGTGTAAGAGGTGTCGTCTAGGGGAGGACATTAAACTGTCACAAGATGAAAAAATGAAGGGGCAAAGGGCAGACTGGGGGAAAAAATCGCAGCAGTACTTTTGGTACTGGCTGCATTTAAGACCCTTGGCCAGTTTAATGCCTTCCTCTACTAGGCATCGTGCCTCCTCTTGTTGAGGAGACAATATTCACGACAGCAGGTGTACTCAGAGTATCCTAGGAAATTAGTCTGCTGTCGACTTCATAAAAAAAGACTCAGACAATTCTCTGCAGACCTGTCATTGGTCAGCAATTCGGACTATGAGTGAAATCCTAGAGTACAACAGGGACGACCCTCCGGAGTTTAAGGTATGTCAAACATCAAACTGCCCTTCTAGAATCTAAAGTGGACAATGTCCAGGAGAGGCGAGAATTTTCAAATACCCAGCTCCGGCGGATCTTTGTGTCTAATATTTCGAATACCCAAAAAAAGGCTGTCCTACTTTGATGCTGTTTCAAAAACCCAAACCAGAAGCTATTAAAAAAATAAAAGAATCGCCGCCACACTGGTGTAGAGTGCAGCCTAATTATTAATTACCACTGACATCTTGCCGGCGGTTCTTTGTTTTGGATTTTTCAAATACCCAAAAAGGTATTTGATGCTGTTGTTTAAAAAAAAAACCCGAAACCCGGGCTCATTAAAAAATTCAAAGAACCGCCTCCACACTGGTGTAGAGTACAGCTTACTGGTTATATACCATTAACGTCTACCTCCAATCCGGACATGGCGAGCGGCCAATTTCGGCGGACGCGGGTACGATCACATGACGTTGACTTTGAACAGATATCTTTTGAGGTCCATAAAGCGGCGCGCCAAGTTTTGACTTGGGTTTGTATGTGGTCACTAAATGAACGCGTTGATTAATTATGACGGCGGAGAAAACGACGTGAGGACTAACATACCGACTCGTTTTTTACCCTGCCTGGTCATTGTCTCCATTGTTGGCTACGCTACGCAGTCTGAAGAACAACGATTTCCCGCTGCTTATATAAAAGTATCTATACTCCAATATCACCACCCAGGTCATCATCCTCAGAATGCCCAGGGCTACATCACTAATCCCTCGCTCTCACAACGCTCGGAGCCTTCGACCATTTTTCACACTTCTCCTTGCATGCTACCTGCGCGCTTGCTCAAATCTTTCGATTCCGATAATCAATTTTCCTGCCGTAAGAGCCTTTCAGTTCATATCGGACGTACTCTATAGGCTACACGAGCTCAGTTTGTTTTCGGAGGCAGATCTACAACTGACTATTGGATTCCATCCCAAACCTGTAAGTTGCAGTCTGAAATATTCCGCTGCTCTCATGTCTAGAGGCAAAGTTCTAGCGCTTTAGTTAATTATATCTGGGACTTGAGTTATTAGCTAGGGATCACATGGGGTCAACGTAACTGGACATCCGCGTCTCTCAAACCTGAAATATGAAGACTTTTGAAGCTCTAAATTAGAATGTACCATTCTTTCGGATACATGTGTTAAGGAACTAGAATGAACAACATCGCTGCAAGTTCGTGTGTAAGTGTTACCCATCAGTAGTACCTATGTCTAAAGATCCACTCCATAATGTCTAGTATAATGTTATGAGAATATTAGGTTGAGGCCGGAAGGAAATCTGACGAATTGCTTTGCATGTGACAGGTACCGAGCTATACCTTTAGAGCAAACCAATTTATTTATTTCGTGAGAACGAAACCATATTGAAGGCCTACTGGTGACCACCTAAATCAAAAGATCTACCGGGTCTTTAGAAGACTAGAGTGATAGCACGATGGCTTCACACCATGAGGTAAAAATCCTTATAACTCTCTCTCGACCAAATTAGCTGTCTAGATAAATGTTCTGCAACTATATAACGAACGCCGACAATAATCACCTTAGGTACCTCATGTGCTTAATTGCAAGAGTTGAGTTCCAGTCATGAGCTGCGGAGGAAACTCAATATGCATCATTTAGATGGCAAGCTAGCGTGGTATAGGCGGTTTCAAGGATTTGGCAGATCTATGTATTTCTAGGTTATCGTCTTGAAGTTAGCCCAAGTCCGCGTGAATAACAGGATTTATATTTGGAATTGGTTGGAATTACAGTGGTGGGCATATGGATCAAGTCAGAATCAATATCTGGACACCGAAGAGCTTTCCAGCGCACCGGTAAGCCTCCTCATTCCGGATTCAGCTGAACAAGTGATCATAGTGAAAAAGATACAAATGAAAGTTTGGAGTTAGCAACTCAGAGACGCTAATTGTATGTGCACTCATGTGCAGATCCGTTACTCTCATATAATTGAATCACACAAAAAAATTATATATTATGCTAAATTGTACTGTTCTGACATCGAGTCCTTTTCAAATTGTGTTACAGATATGCATGGAAGTCTATTTCCCGGGTCTTGCAAACAACAGAAGTCTACAGGATAAAGTTCGCAAGACATGC
>Ga0116231_10005755_pt1 | contig 24210 bp, 16 predicted proteins | sample S1TSphgellanicum_2_FD_89695 | JGI IMG/M metagenome (GOLD analysis project Ga0116231, IMG submission 89695) | Host-associated microbial communities from peat moss isolated from Minnesota, USA - S1T2_Fd - Sphagnum magellanicum MG | ecosystem: Host-associated > Plants > Peat moss > Unclassified...
AAAATAACATGCTTGTCATGCCAAAAATCTAAATGAAATTCTCAAATTCACAATAGCTTCATTATTTAGTATAATGCTGGATTGTATATTATTATTATTATTACTTTTACTCCCAAATATAACTAACGAAATATAGTTTAATTATTAGGCACCTTGTTGCCAAACCGGCCTAGCTACTACAGTAAGCTTTCATAGGCTTGTGCCTAGGTGTAGGAATCTGATCTTTCGGCCTATTGGATTGTGGGAATTGGGTTTTTTTTTTTCTCCTTTTTTTTTTTTTTTAGTAATTCATGTCTCTAAGAATTAGCAATTTGATACATAGTGGTTGACTTGAGAGAGAGTTTATTAAAATAATGTCGACATGTCTTTTGCATGTGACACATAATTTTTGAATGGAAAAGACAAATAAGTATGCAAAGTGAAGGACTTGCAAGGTGTTGTGATTGCATGGAGGAACTCTTAGTGACATGAAGTGACTCTACAGTAATCTACTCGCATATTCTATATTTGCATGTTCAACTTTGCAAGTCCTCCTCATACTATACCTACAGGCCAGGGTTCTGGCACACTCCTTGTGCAACTTCGTATGTGCTCTGCTTACCATTTCAGTTTTCACACTGTTAATGAATTTTGGTTTTGTGCTCTGGACAGAAATGGGCAGAAAGGAAGCAACTGACCAACTTGAAATTACCTTCACCATGGAAGTAGTTGGCTGATTAAGACTCCTGTAGTTGAGTGATTCTAATTTTCCACAATTGCTGTGAACCTATCCAACTTTATAGCAAAAGAAGATCCAACAAGAAGGAAATGGGAAAAAAATAAAAGAATAGACCTAAGTCCTGCCAAATTTTATTTCAAGAGAACATGAGAATTACCAAAAGAGAAAGGACTTCAGGTAAGTAGATTAAGTAGGTGGGTAGCCTATATGAGTAGGTATCATACCTGTAGATGGGTAGGTAGGTAGGTAGGTATTCCTACTTTAATTTAGCAACTTGTAACAAATTGGATTTGAGAGTAAGAGGTGGTGCTCATAAGGATTGGAAGTTGGGTGGCCACTAACTCCGAGAATTTCTAGCTTCTTCTCTACAAGATGGCCATTAACTATAAACAATGTGTGACCCACATATGTAAAAGAAGTAATTTGGTAGTTTCTAAACAGGGGTGTATTTCAATGCAGGTTCCAAAGCCCTTCACTTTGTAAACTGTTCCTATACATGAATGGGGAACAAAAAAATTAAAACCCTTCAAAAGAATGGCAGCTAAAGTACTGAACCTTTCATCATCATGAAGGGTCATGTAAAAACTCAACTGGCAAATGAAAGTGCTACATACAAAATGAAAGGCAACTTTTTATAAATGGAATCTAAAAGTCATAGGCCATGTAGGGTCTATGCCCATAAACAAATTAGAATGTGGCATTCAATTCTTAGGCTTGTACATCTTAGCCTCTTCTGTGACCTAAGGCCAAACAGACTGAGTGGTCATGAGAGACACGCAATGCACAATGAAGAACATCAATGGCGAACTTTTTTAAGTTTGTGGAGACATTGTGGAAAGCATGTGAGTGAAAGTCTACATTAGTTGGCCTTTGGGAAAGGGTGATGATAAATCCATCAAGCTCAACTATTTGTGAGCATGGCTTCTAAAAGCTGAACTGGGTGAAAAGTGATCAGAAGAACATACATTGAAGCTTTTAGATCTTTCCAGATGCAATTATGAGGGTCAAAGTTATGTTAAAAGGAGGTGCAAGCTTATGGGTTGGCCTAATATCTTTGATCTTTTGAGTGACATGAGGCCACAAAGAAGTAAGTGAATTGGATATAGATTTATATAATTGATGTTTGAAGTTTTCACCATATTTTGACATCTGATTTATTGGGTTTCAATTCAAAACTTTATTCCATGTTTTTTTCAATTTATTTTATTTATTTTTTGATTTCTTAAAAGCATCCTACACATGTTTACAACACATCCACCAAAAACATGAAGAAATATTAATAATTTAACAGTCCTTCAACATGAAGGCAAAATAATTAGGCCTTTGTTATGAAAGGTCGACCCACCCTTCAAAATTTAACACTGTTTCTAATGGCAGGGGGGGAGGGATGGGAAGGGGGGAAGGGTTTTATTGGTTTTTTTTTTCTTTGACATTATGAACTTTTATTATTTAAGGTTTGGTTTTGCTTAAAATAGTTTCAGGAGATATAACGTCTGGTGTATGGAGCATGCATGGATAAATCAACACCTCAAGAGACCAAGTATTAGTTAATTATCCATTGGGTCTAGAACCTTTCAACATAGGTGTAGCAAAGAGCTCCTCAAGATATTTTGAGGACCACTTGATTTGATTTGTATCTTCTTCTTTTATGGTCCATTTGTACCATTGTTGTATGATGCATAGTTGAAATTGTAATGAACCTCTTTTAAGATGTGTTCTAATCCTGCATTCCATGTTGTCATGTCCATACATATAAGGTGGACATCTTTAGTGGCAGGGTCTTGTAGCAAATGTGACTTCTTGTAGAATATTTTGTGGATTTTTTGAGCTACTACTAGTTAAAGGATTGGGAGTTGGGAGCAGGAACATGTGAGTAGTGAACTGTAATCTCCACCTTCGATGCAATTTGCATATGGCCAGAGCCATTGTTGAATCTTCTTCTAGTGTGGTAAATGATGTAGCAACTGGAGAAGTATGAAAAGAGTGAAAGCAAGTAGCTCATCACATAATGGCTTTGGCCCCTTATGGGCACTTGTTCAAACCCCCAACAGTTAAAATATGGAAATGTCTTATGATATTCTCAAAAAATGAACTCAGAGTTTACAATAACATCTGCTGAACTTTCCTCAAAATGGAATGGGTTTAAGTGACCCATCACCCATCAGTGCAGCATCCATTGGAAACCAGTTATGATTCAGTTATGGTTCATCCACAACTGAGTTAACAAGGTAACCAATCCTCTAAACCCTCCTTCCCCTATTTAGATAACTAACTACCAACATAAGAGGGTGTAAGTACCAGTCTTGTATCAATCTATAAGGGTGCACAACCCTGGTATATGGTATTGGTATGAGTACTGGTGTTGAAGAACATACCAGACTTGGAGTATGACCTGAGACAATACCAACCTTATACCAGTACCAGTCTGGTATGGGACCACCTTATGTATTATGAGGTACATTCCTGCCTTATACCAGTACCAATACCAGGTTTCTACCTGCTGTACACTAGGCAAAAGTCAGCATTTGACATAGCACTAGGACCTGTCAACTGGTATGAAAGTTTGTAAAAAGAACCCAAAAAAATCTCTCAACCTGGACTAGTCTGGTATGTTCAAAAAAGTATGTTCAATACCAGTCCAACACTGGTGCCAAACTCAAACAACACCCACCAATGCACCATGCAAGATGGATTATGTGTGAACAAGAAACATTTTTTCATTGTATTTTCATCCAGTAGCTAACCACAATGGTAAGCTATGTAGTAACCAGTCTTGGCCAGTTATTGAGTTTTCTTTTCATAATTGTCAGATAGGTTTTTTTTTATTTTTAAATGGGTGCCAGTTAGGTCATGAATATTTTTTGGTAATAAACAATCGATTGTAGGTTTTCAAATGCCTGGTTGATAAGCACTGGTTAACATGCCGACTATATGTTGACTACAAGGGTTTTAGAAATTTGTGGTTAAAAAAAAAATTCTATTTTTTCAATATCATAAAAAAATTTAATGCTTTAGGATTGATAACCTACCTTGATGATAACTAAGTCAACAAGGTAGGTTATTGTATTTTTAAAATTCAATACCAAGTGATTAGGTTATTAACCAATTATAATAAAATCAATAACCAGCTGGTAGGTTATTAATAAGTGGCCAAAGCTAGTACTAACCATCTCCAGGCCTACCTAATAGACCAATTTACCAACCTACATAGTAACCCCTTACATTCCCTTGCCTACTTTTTTACCAGTGTTAGGAAAACACCCTAGGTAGTGTATTTTCCTACCTATCTACCTATATGAGAGACCTATTTCCTACAGTATTGGTTACCAAGGTGAAACCAAATATTAACTCAGTCAAGGTTGATGCACAACTGAGTAATAAGGGGCATCTAGTGGATGGTGAGCTGGTGGGTGCTGGTTCAAAGTGGCCCTTTCATGATGTTAGTAGTTGAATGATGATTTCTAATTTCTAATTCGGTTCTCAGTTGAGCCAAAATTTGGAACTTGGCAAAATAAATCAGCATCACTTTCCTTTTCTTCATCAATTCCTTCTTTCTTTCTTCTTTTGTTGTTCTGATTTTTTTTTGTAATAATATTTTGGCAGGTCTTCTTCAATCACAAGATTGTAGATTGTGGGTTTGCCGCATCCTTGAATTAGCACCTAGTTAAAAGACTATTCAGCGTCATGATTTATTTGTTGTGTTTGCTCAGCCTCCATGAGGACCAGTGTTTTTTTTGCAGCAAATTTTCACCACTTTTCGACCAAAAAAACAATCCAGTGTGACTCACAAAAAGAATTTTTGTCAAAAAAAAAATACCAAAAGTCACCAGATTTTGAAAAAAAAACAAAGAATTTTGAAGTCATCATATTTAGAAAATAGGTTCAAGAAGGTCACCAAAATATAGCAGGATTCTAAAAGAAGTTCAACTTTCCTCTCTTCCCTGTAGCCAAATTTGGCTGCTTCTGCTTGTTGATAATTGCCAGTGTGCTACATCGCAAAATTGAAAAAACACAAAAAAGAAAAACCTGATGAGGACATTGTGAATTACAAGCACCACCATTGAATGTTTCTAATATGCCAACTTGAAGAGAATGATGACAAGAATATGTGCAAAGCAAAAGTAGCATTGACTTGACATTTTAAGACCAAGCTCACCAGATGTTAGTGTAGTCTGTAATCCTTTGGCTAGTCCAAAGGTCTTCCACACACAGCCAGCAGTTTTTAGTGAAAGGCTACTTCTTATCATTCACCATTTGACTTGAATTCAAACAAATTGGAATGGCATCTAGATGACATGTCAAGTCCATGTTTGAGGCAATTTCACAATGGATCCCATCATTCTTTAACCAGTGACAACCAACAAGCTAAAAGAAATCAAATGAAAATGCTGCCGTCGGCAGGCTTTGGTGTCTTGAATTGTGTATAAGACCTTGTCTTGAGAGAACTAGCAGTTTAATGTTATGATTGAAGCCAGAGTTTATTGGCTCTGGCCTTCAAGTGTAGAGACATTGTGATGCACTGAAAAACAGGCCAAAGTTTGGTATCCCTAAGTCCTACCAGGGCCATTTGGAGTCCACCATAGAAACATTTCTGGCAAAACTCCACTTGGGATTCATCATGCTAACCACCATGTACTTCCAATTTCGTTCTCATGATGTGATTTAAAGGGCAGAGCCATTAGGCCACAAGCCATTTGATTTTAACTTTTGCCTTCGTTTTGCTCATGGCTGATAGTTTGATCTCTTGACCATGTAAACTTCATCCTTTGCTTAAATTATGATCATTGTAATGCAATCACAAGAGCACTAAATGCTAAGAATGGTACTGCCAATGATTTATAACCCATATAAATGTGGGAACCAAACAACTCCCAGCTTAAGACAGTAGAAGCATATAACATAAAATTTATGTAATATTTCAAGGGCAAAACTGCACAGCAACAGTTGTCCACAAAAAAAACAATGTCAAGCGATTAAAACGTGCAGTCTTGGATCTCCATTTCATACCTACTACTCTCTGTACAGCTCAAATTGGGCTATAAAGAATGTAACCATAAAGCCACTAGCTGAACCTGTTCTATGCTCTCTGCATGCATGCACTCTCTGCCTCAGCTCTCGGAAAAATTTCTACCCTAAAACTGTGCACTTTATCGTGTGCACAAAAATTCAACTGCACATGAGGTTGCCACCCCATTTCACCAAAAAGGGGGAAAAACTCTGAAAAGTCACAAAAATACCACAAACCTCTGCAATTCTTGCAGAAGTCTGTAAAAAACCAATTGGGTACCTTGCACTGGTTGTACAAACAGTAGGCCACTACAACAACGTACTCATATCACACAATCTATTTTGAGTGTCCTTGTCAATGTGAACTTTCAGAATGTAGAAATCTCACCATAAGTATTGATGGGTCATTCATTCCTTGGTTCATCATCTCTTGACCTCTGCAAATCACTGCAAAAAATATCAAACAGGCACACCCAAAGTAGGCTTAAATGGGAAACTAGCAATTGGAAGAGTGTAATAGGGGTGGTAGTTGTGTAGTGAACTCCACACCCCTCTCTTTATGCTATACACAACGATCTCACGGCATGGGTTGTTTCCAGGAAAATGCAGGATGGAATCCCGAGTCGCCACACATTTGCATGGAAACATCTCGCCTGAACAGCCTGCCAAGACTTGTTGTGGCATCTTTGCCACTGTCTGCCAGGTCTGCGTCGCTGGTTGAAGCTCAAGAATCAAGTTACTATTGACAACGATGAAAACCTTCTCGTCACAGTCTACCACCTGCAAACATTGAGGTCCCGGGGTCCTGTACACAAAATCATTAAAGACACCTGACTTTATGTTGTACGATATCACACCTGCCCCTTTGTTTCCTAAGTCCCATGCAACACAGTAGAGAATACCATCACAAACCGCACTGCTATACCGCTGGCACGTAGCCAATTCTGTGTTGGGTGGTAGTCTACTATCCTCACTTCTCCATGAATTGGACACTGAATCATAAATCTCTGAAATTGTGTCACTCACACCGTGCTGCACCCCTGCCAAAATGATCTGGTACACCTTTGTGTGCTCATCAAGAACCATATGGGCTACATGGATCTCATCAAATTTGTTCTTGGTTGGTGGCAGAACCTTCCAGGATTTTGTTAATGGGTTGCAGACAACAATCGAATCTTCTTCTTCTTCCTCATCCTCATCAGATGAGTCTGACGAGGAAGCATCATCATATATGTGTCTCTTTATCAAACAAAGCAATCCCCCTGCCCCAGCACGGATGCGGGTATACTTAGAGCCACCACCACAGAAAGCCACAGAAGGCAATCGCTTCCAGCAGTTCAACTCAGGTTCAAAGGCAGCAACGATGTCACCACCACTGTATGACAAAACCAAAGGGCAGGGAGATACTCTGCTCAAAACTTCATCAAAGGTTTTCTGGAACTTAGGGCAAAGGATTTTGGCATTCCATCGCTTGCATACCACACGACAACGGAAGAGATCCCGTAGTGGAAGCCGAGCAAGGACGCAGTCCTGTAGAGTGTCTGGTAGGTCTTCCCACAGTGTTTCTTGTTGAGGGGAGCTACACTCTGACGAATTTTCTGTTGATGATGGTGATGTGGCTCTGCATTGAGCTTTGCCTCGAAAGGCTACTGTAGTGGTGCCCATAACAGCCAAATCAAAAGCTGCACAGACAAACCATACGCAAAAGAGAAAATCAAGTTAAAACAGAATTCTCACACACTGCCCTTATACAGGAGACAGAAACATATTAACTTCATGGAACAGCTCCAAACATGAAAAACCAATACATGTATGCCCAAATGTGGGATGATTCAAGATAAGAACTGTGAATATGGTGGTCTAGTGCAACAACATGGTCCAAGGGATATGAAAAATAACAAGATGGTTGCAGAGAGAAACTCTACAACATGCAAGATGACGAACAGATGTTGTGTCATTTAAAACCAAAGAAAACCTGATGAGAACAAATACAGTCAAAACTCTTTTGAAGGTCAGTCACAAACTACTGTAGACATCACCTTGACTTTTATCAACTCCCAACAGTGGTTGCAGATAAGTAGACAATCAGCTCAAACTTAGGGCAAGCCCTTTGTTTACACAAATACTTGTGTCCTGACTTCCTGGTGCATTTCTATGAGCATCCAGAAGACATAGTCATGGTGTTAACTACAACTCGAGATGCACAAATGATCAAAAATCATGCAGAGTGAAATGGGAACTTTTGTCACAAAGGGCAACCCTATGGGATTCAGCAATTATCTTAAAAGGATGCTCTAAAGGCATGACCAACAGGCAACAGGTATAGGAGACATTGCAACTAAGGTTTGGAACTTACAGGATTCAAAGCAAGCAGTCCATCTACATGGCTGGATAAACTGACAGAAGATGGGTCCCCCACAAGCAATGCTACAAAACACATAGCATAAACCTGACAAGTACAAGACAAAAAAGCAAAGCAGAAAAGCAAGCTCAGCCAACAAAGAGTACAAGCAGATATGACTTATCTCCAGCAGGTAACCACAAAACCACACTGACCCATTGTTTGGCAAAATAGCATATTCCAAAGAACGACAGAGCAGAACTCAAAAAAGAAACCAAAAAGTTTTCTGGTGATCAAAAAGTTCCAATCAGGATGCATCAGAATTGAGCACAAAACCCATGAATTCAAGCACATCTTGGCCTTCCTGTGAAGAAACAAAAAGAGAAAAAGCAGAGTTGAAGAGTACACATTACAGCAAGAAACTTAGGTCATCTGTTTTTAATAAAAAGCTGGACAAGAAAGAGCAAGAACTAGAAATACATCTGCGAAATTGTAGAGAAATCTCCACAATTGGACAAGGAAGAACCAGTAGTCAACCATGATTCTTGGTGCTGCAGTCACTGACTGGAAATAATAGGGCTTGGAGATGGACAGGAAATCCAAAGCAAGAAACAAGAGGAACCTAGTGACAAAGCAAAGCATGAGCCAGCCTGTTTTGCTCAAATGGTCTTGTGCACCTTGGTGAGGATCGTGAATAGAACAAGCCCTTTGTATGTATGCAATCACGCAGTTGCAATCTCAGCATCTGCCGGGATGGGATATATGATTTGATTGCTTCTAAAACAACAGCATCCTCTAGGTGTCAAAAATCAGATGAGGAAACTCTTCTTGCAAGCCTTGTTTATCTTCTTCTGTATTCAAAAGAAAAAGGAACCACACAAAGATTACAATACCTGGAAAACCAGTGATGTATTGCTGTTATCTGTGTGCAGGTAATCTGTGTGAAGGAAGGACGCTCCCGCTGAGAGTTTCTCCCCGCAGAACAACAACTCAGTAGATGATGTGCAGTTGCTGGTAATGATGATGATGCGCATCTTTCAGCTCAAACGGCGACTGAGAGGCAACCCAAAAGAAGGATAACCGCTGAAGCTCACTAGGCACACACCACAAAACCAACTTTCGCCGCAGCAGCAGCCACCCATGTCTCTCTCTACCTATGTCTGTCTTCCCCAAAACCACCCAACTGCATCAGACATGAAATCTCACCACTAGACCTTCAAAGTTGAATCTATCAACCAGACCTTCAGAACCCCAAAAACACATCATCATCTCACCCACCCGCCCCTTGAAACTTCTGAAGGCACTCAAATCACCCCCGAGCGAGAGGGAGAGAGAGAGAGAAAAAAAAAAAACACAAAAGAAACACCATCACCCACAAAATGAGACAAAAGTTTGAACCTTTACCATCTCGTCAAAAGACAAGCAAAAAGCAAACAAGACACAATCCAAGGAGAAAAAAACAAAGGCAAGATCCGAATCAAAAAACCAACAACAGCAAGATGATGATCAGCCATCATCAGCATGCTCAGTTCATCATCACCACCTTCATCATCATCATCATCATTATGATCATCATCTCCTTCCTGGTCCTTCTTGTCCTCGGCCACTTGGGTCCAAGAGAACGTGACCTCTGGACACAAGACACTAGTAGCACCGCCTCTAGCACACACCATCGCCTTCAGGAGCAGAAGCAGCAACGAAGAAAAAGAAGGAATTAGGAAGTTCTTCTCCAAATGGGATTTTTTTTTTTTTTGGGTTTTGATTGATTCACCCAATTTTTTATTTTGCAATTTTAAACTTTTGGACCTTTTGGGTTTTGGGAAGGCAACAACAACCCCAACTCTTAGAACTAGGTTAGGTCTACTATTCATGTGATTGGGTGTTGGGGGTTTGTGGTGGGTGGGGTGTTCTTAGGTGATTGCTGTTCATGTAATTGGGTGTTGTGGGTTTGTGGGTGGGTGTTGTTAGGTGATTGCTATTCATGTAATTGCGTGTTGTTGGTTTGTGGGTGGGTGTTTTTGGGTGATCGCTATTATTCATGTGATTGGGTATATTGTGGGTGAGTGGGTGGGTGTTCCTGTTGTTGTTGTTGCGGGGTAAAGTGAGATTAGTATTGTCCTTTGAGGAGGTTCCAAGAGCCACTTACTTAATAACAAACCCACTTTTAATGCCAATTCTTTTCCTCCCGCCCTCTCTCCTCTTCTTCAATATCTTCTTTATTTCATTTTCACTTCTTCATCACCCACTTGAACCTGCCCCCATTAAAACCTTCCTCAAAAACCTTCCTCAACGTGAGAAAGAAAGAAAGAAAGAAAGAAAGTCGGTCATCCAAGAACGTGCTTTTAAAAAACATGATTTGTAGGGTAAGGCCCCCCAAGGTGAAGGCATTCATTGCCATTTGGTAACAAACCATTTTTAGTGCTTTTTTTCTTTTTCTTTTTGTCTTGACCCCACTTCTTCCTTGTCTTCTTTGTTTGATTTTCCCAACTCCATTGACATCCCCCATTACAACTCTTCTCAAAGAAAGAAAGTCATCAAGGAAAGTCATCATCATGTTATTATAAAAACTGGATGTTTACAGGCCCCAAGGAAAGTGCATTCAGGAAACATGGTGCCCTAAGTACAGCATTGCAGGTTTCGGGTATGAGGCAGACGTAGGTCTGGTTATTAGGAATTTAGAGAAGAGGTTCAAAATTTTGTTGAAACCAGGTTTGGATTATGAACTTGCCTCTTGTTGAAATCAGAACTCAAACCTGAATTGGGCTATTGAGAATTGTTATTTTGAAATGCATATCACAATAGGTGGAGCCATGGCAAATCAAGTGAAAGTTTTGTTAGATTTTTTTGGTTTGCTTAACAAGGTAAAATTCACATATCTCAATAATGAGAAAGGTCAAATATAAGTACATTAAGTTATGTGATTTTGTATTTTATCATTCAATTAGCATGCTCGTTCGTAAGGTCATGTTTTGGCAATCCCATGTCAAAGATAACTTAATAAATTACTAATGATATTAAAGTTTGTGATGGATTTTTAGAGGTCAATTTGAAAGAAGCTCAATCATCATTGCAAAATATCACTACTTGAATACAAAATTTTGGAAGTGGAGTCAAGAGTGAAAAGAATCTTGTATTATCACAAGATTGCTCACTAAGATGTTGAGAACTTCAATGAAAACATGATTTTTTTCTCAAGTCATCATGTTCTAAAAAATATTGAAATATCAAAATTTTATTTCCATTTGCTATGGATAGTAACAAATTGTTCATTTATCTTTCAAAATACCAATATTTTATACTTGGGCTATGACTCAAGCCATTACAAATACGCTACTCCTTAAACTTCGTGGTTTAAATAAAAGTCAAGGCCATTGATTGTTGTCAAAAAAAAAAAAAACATTTTATGCATTTCCATGAAAGTTGATTTGGCTAAAATTCAAACTTCAATCAATTGTTGATTAGTTAGGATTGATTTTGAATTACAAGAATTCAAGTTGAAAATGATGACATAAGTCATTTATATTATGTTTCCATCATTGGCATTTCTTGAACTTACAATCCTACCAAGGCTCATGACATGTTGGTTATCATGTTCAACCCCCATTTCAAAAATATGAAGGTTATACAAGATTTGTGGGCAATGCATTTGCCATTCAAATTGTGGCAAAGTAGGACACTAACATTGCGGGTAAATCTACAATATAATGAACCATTGCAAGTGTAACCATTCTTGAATACACACACTTGTCAATTTTTAACTTCATTTAAAATTAAATGTTTTTCATGTAATCTACATAGTGTGATGTAATATACATTCAAGAATGACATATAAAAATATGAATCAATTATATTAACATTTGAGGGTGAAAAAGGACTAATTAAACACTTGTAACTAATCCTGAGGTCCTAAGTAAATCACATAAGAATGATTAAAATTTATCTAAATTTGTTTGGAAAATTTTCATATTCATGTGGATTGAATAAGTATTAAAATTTACATTGTTTCAAATCATCATTGGGATTGATATATGAATAAATTATAAAATTCAGAATTTGCAATTTTCTTTCCAATAGTTCTTGGATAAATATAAAGTTAAGTTGTAACATGCAAAAAAATATAACTTTATTATCAAAATACATTTTACAATTCAGATATGTGATTAAACCATAAATTTTGTGCAATGGTTGCATGCCATTTCAATTTCCAATTTCAAGTCCATGCCCTTTTGAAAGGAACAAATGAATTGAGTGTGGCTCATTTTAACTATGGATGCACCCTTGTGTGCTTTCTTTTATTGCAAGTGTTCTTAATTTCATTTCAACCTTGTTAGGGTAGTAATAAAGTTGGTGGCAATTGAAGATGATGATTTTTTTTGGGGTAGATAATATCAAATGATGATGTAATCATGTTCATTTTGAAAAATAAATTTCAATTGTTTCAATAGTTGTCTATGTGATTAACAAAATTTGAACTTGCATGTGGCTCGTCCATGATGACTTCTTCATCAAATTATTGAATTTCAGCTTTGTTTTTGGTTTTCAATTGAGTGGGCAAATCATGTAATGCAATTTTCTAATTTCTCTATAAAAATCATGGACTTATTAGTTGCAAATCCATTTTCAAAAAAGGTCTACCTAATAAAACCAAAAAAAACATGAAAACCAAAGTTCTAAAAGGTTTCCAAGGGGAAGACAATCCTATACCTTCCAAATAAATAATCAAGAAAATTTTTAAATAAACAAATAGGAATTTCCAACAAGTTTAAGGAAGGAAGGAAAGTAGCTTCCATCCTACCCTTATACTTTTGAAGTTATTAATCCAAAACTTACCAACCATCCTACAACCTGCTTAAGTGAAAGCAAGGTAAAGTGTACAATTCAATTACCTTGGTAGTTTACTTGTCAAACTAACAAGAAGTAGGACCAAAACCTATCATAAAATTGAAGTGTAATCATACTAACATGTACCATTAATAGTTGTAACCATTACTTAATTTTTTGAATTTTGGATTGTAAATATAATTTTTTTATAAAATTTTATTGTGAATAAATTATGTACATATCATAAAAATTTGGAATCAATTTAATAAGTAAAAAATATTTAATTTACATTTTAAAGGACTTGTAACCACCGCTTAAAAACAATTTTGACACTAAAAGAACAATTTGAAAATATTTTCATGACATATTTTGGGATTTTTTTAATATACACCTTAACAAAATAGTATCAAATTCCTTAGTCAATTTGTACTACCTCCAACCATGAATTGTAACTATGACTATCCCCATTTGCCAAAAGGAATATAGATCCTATCTTGTGACAAGGCAACAAGTTACTTACCAAAAGGTCAACAATTTATATTCATTTCTATTTGTTCATAACTTAAATTATCTTGGTTTGTATTAGTTTCCATTTTCCCTCTTTCTTAAATTAATGGATTTCATTGGGACATTTTTTTTTCTATTTCAAGGTCAAATGCATAGTATTGTCTCTTCTATGATGTCCAAGACAATAATTCATTTGACCATATTTTTTTAAATGTAACTTTTATTAAACTAACTTCATTTCAAGTTTTTAACATTTTCAAGTTTTTTTCAAAAACATTATGTAATGTTTTTCTTAATTTGGTACTAATTATCTTTATACATGTTGATAACTTTTGAGAAATTATACATATAGTACTCTCATATAACTTTTATATTCATACCATAACACTAATGTGTCGGTACATTTGTAAATAACACTATTCCATCTTAAGCCTTTGGAAAACCTTCATATTCATTTCTATTTATTTTACAAATTCAAAAAGCTTTCAAAGAACCATGTAACACATGGCAAGGTCCTTGAAATTAAAAAACCATCTCATGTAACCATTTTTTTTGAAGTTTTGACATTATCAACTAGCTCATTAAAAACTATTAGGTTTTTTTTTAAAAATAGGTGACATGATTGTGAACATGTTGAACTAGGTTATCCACCTTTTGAGATTGTTTAAGGATGGAATTCGCTACATAATTTTTAGTTACATAAATATTTGATTTGTTTTTGAAAAGATGTTGAGTTCAATTTCGCAATTGTATTTTCTCCAACTTGGCCACAATTTGGCTATAAAAGCTCAAGAATCCTACAAGTGTTTTGTTACTTACAATTCCTTTGTTGAATTAAAGCCAAAGAATTGATCATCCTCCACACTCCCAAGGACTTGTTTCATGGCAATATTTGCCAATATGAAGTCTTATTAAAAAAAAAACAACAAATCATTTCTGGGTAAAAACACATTACAGGTGGGCTACTTTAGGCAACATCATTAATATATTATTAATATATGATAGTAGTAAATTTGAATCTTGCTTGCAATCTTTTAACAATTTTAAATTAAAGTAAAAAACTTAGGAATATGCATGACAAGTTTTTTAAACTCAAAGTTTAGTTTAAATATAAAATAATCTTGATCCAAAGGTTAGATAAAGATGATCAAATCAACGTACAATAATATATAACATACATTTTTATTTTGAATTTTGATAACCATTCATGGGGTCTCATGCTTGTGGTTTAAGAATATCAACAAGTGAAAACAAAAATGCAAAAGAAACACCATGCTCAACTCAATAATGTTTTATTCTTTCATTTTCAATGCATGTTTGATGAAAATGTTTAAAATTGAAATTTGTATGACTTGTGAACCAAAAAATATGGATATAATGATGAAAGTGTTCTAGGAAAATGTAATAATATTTTCACTAAAAGGAATTTGCAAATATACAACTAGATCCACAACTCAGTTTTAGTCGTAATTACCACATGCGACTTGTTACAATGTTTAGTCACCTTGGACAAGTCGCATAAAATTATAGTCACAAAAGACAATACATGGCACCAAGTTGTAAAGATAGTTGTATAAAAATGTGATTTACATGAACTTTTCATCCATCCAAACCAACTTACGTGGCATTGTCGTTTTGCGACTAATTTTACTACTCAAAAATGTAGTTGCATTATTTATATTTGTTTAAATATTTATTATTTAAATAATAAAATATTATTATTATATATTTATATTATTGTTAATTTCATTAAATTCAACATGTACCATGTTGACACATGTCATTACATAGGTTAGGATTAAAAAACAAGTTTAGGTTGTTAAAAAGGCCAGCTATTGTGCTTACTTAAAATCACTTAATAAGCACTTAACCTATGTTGGCTATGTAGGTAGGGAACATTCAGTTAACATTCTAACGATGACCACAACCCATGACATTCGTGAAGATTCATCCTTGAACCCCAAGGATGGAGATCAACTCCCTCACCATTAAACCAAGCAATTTTTTGTGGAAAAAAACTAACATGCATTTTATTTAACTTATTTGATTTCAAACATTACACAAAACATCATCTTTGAACTTTGGCATCTTATTACGATTTTGTCAAAATGACAAGATTAAAATTTAAGCTTAAATTTTTTCCAATAATGTACACAAACATATTTTTTCCTTTTAAAAATATAAATCAATTTGAAATGAAAAAAAATGAATTTCATTATTCAATATAATTTCAAAGACCATTTCGCGGAGAAAATAATTCACATGATTTATAAATGGATAATATAATAACAAATACATTTTAAAAATTCATATTTTAAACCTTCATTTGATTCTAAAAATTATATTATATAATTTTTCTTTTGAAATATCATAATTTTACCAATAAAATTTACTTAAAATGTGTGATATATAATTTATTCACATATAATGTTTATAAATGAATCATAAATACATTATAATAAAAATATAATATATTTTACTTTATTATCTGTATTTTTATTTAAAAGATTAATCTAGATAATCAATTTTAATTTTTAAATATTGATTAATGCCATATAATTAATTGATTTTATGGAACTATAAATTTTATTATGTTTACACATATAATGTATTAAGTTTTATTTAAAATTATGATAAAAAAAAATGTAAAACAGAATTATATTTTTTCACATCTCACACATCTATTTGATCTAGTAAAAAAGGACTAGTCATAGAATGCCATTTTTGGTGTGGTGACATTTCCATAACACAATTTAATAGGTAAAGGACAACATAATTAGATTACATGACTTCACATTATTTAGGATCCAAAAAGGCCAAACACATTTCCATGATCTTGGCAAACTTTGAGAATTCCAAATGTTATAGGTCTCTTGGTAATATAATTGTAAAATGTTGATAGCAAGATTTCAAAAATATTAACCATTAGAAATGCAATCACATATTTATCATCTAACCCTTGACATAATGCTTTGGAAAATACATACCTACCCCAAATGTCATTAGCCTACTACTAATCAAACTTTGGTAAGCTTTTAGGATTCATCAAAGTTTGCATAAGCACATAAATGATATTATCATCACTTGATCCAACCACCACACATTCAAGGGAAAGAAGAATTTATATTTGTATCCAATTTTAAATTACATAAGCATGAAGTAACAACTAGTTATGGTTTTCAATATTATTCATTTCATTACAAGCTAAAAAGATGTATTGGGTTGCTACAAGAGTTGATCCAATGACCTCGAACATAAGATATACATGTCTTGGGCCAAAACCCACCCTTGTGATTGTTGAATGCATTTTTGAATTTTCTTCTAAGTTTGAAAATTAAAATAGTGCCCTACATGAGCTTCATACTCAAGCATCAAAGTGTTGGATGCTCCAAGCTGTGGAACATCAATGGGGCAAATTGAATTTGAACTTTTTACAATCCTCCCCAATGTACTACAACAATGATTCCTACTTTGGTAGGTGTAAACAACTTCATTTTTACTATGTTTACATAATCCTTACTTGTGTACCACTCCCCCTTCTTCTTCTTTCTCATAAATCTCATAGTATATTCTTAATCACCTTGTTTTTGGAGATACTCCCACTTAGGGGGCTAACAACTTATCTTTCTATTTTATCTTAGAACATACCTTTACATGATTTCAAAATGTGCACCTCATCATTAATACCCACTTGCAATCCAACCCAAGGTAACTTGGTTGGCCATGAACATTGAAATTTACAAGTTCACAAAAAGGTGAAAGCATGAAAAAAAAGAGCCAATTGCGCCAAGGTTAAAATCCTTTCCAAAGACTACATTTTTCACATGGCAATTTTCTATTGGTTTATACTACATTTTTCACACAGTTTTTCAAACTGAATATCAAATTTGAGGCCAAATATGACATATAACATAATAAAAATTCAAATTTTTTGCATCAAGCCTTATATTATAGTCAAATCTATAACTTTACTTTGAACCATGATTACAAATTCAAAACTATAATAGTGTAAAAGGACATTCGAGTATTGAACTCTAAAAAGATATATGTATTTTTATTTTTTGAATGTTTTGAACACATAGATCCTTTCTTGTGGAATATATTAAAGATCACAAAAAAATTGAAACAATTTGGTGAACATTTAATAAGGGAAAAGGACTTTTGATACAAAAAAACCATTTGTCCACATGCTTTTCTTGAGTGTTTTAAACATATGAAAGGACTTTTGAAACATGGTGAATTTTAATGGAATTTTATAGTTGCAACTTTAAAAGGATAAGAACTTATTTAAAAATTCAACAATTTTTTTGACATATATGTTGTCATGCCGATTTTTCAAATTTTCAAAATTGTTTTTTTAAGGATTTTCCACACATTGCTTGGCTTATTTTTCCTACTTTCACCCATTCATAAAAATATTTTTTACTTATGAGGTGTCAAGTTGCCTTTAAGAATAATGGTTAATTGTTTTAATATGACAAAGGAATTTATAAATGAAACTAAAAGAATAACTTATGTATCCCTTAAATTTATTGAAATGCATCAAATGTTTTATAGTCATTAAGGTTATTCAATGATGTATATTTAAGTATTCTTATTTAAAACAACAACACTCGAAAAATAGGTCAAAAATCACAAAGATTTTATGAAATGCAAAAATATTTAAAATTGAAGTTTGGGGTGGCACCTTGCTACCATAAAGTCTTCATAAAACAAAAACCTAGCAAAAAAAACCTAAACTTAGTGACAATCCAATGTGCAATAATGAAATTTCATTTGCAATGAACAAGCTACAAAATGTTCGTTCAAACACATTCTCCCAAAAAAAACATGATAAATTTGCAATTGATGGTGAATTTCATAATGTGTAATGAACAATGTGTTAAAGACTTAAAAACCTAATGACATGTAAACTCCTCACATCAAAGGAACTCAACAATGAGCACAATGCATGATGAACAATGAACATATTTATTGTTTCAATCCTAATATTTACATTGCAACAATGTCCTAAAAAGAAAATTTTGAATCCAACAACAACAACAACAAAACCAAGAACCTATTATTTGTAGAAAATATCTAAGATGAGCAAGATGATGAAAAAGATCAACAATAAAAGTGTTATAAATAATGCATCATCAAAATCAAGATATACATGATGTGGTGCAAGAAATATTTGTGCTAAGCTAATAAGCATAAACATTCTAATTTTAGTGCATGTTGTTAGACCTTTTGAAATCTCATGGCAAATTTAGCAAATTCAAGTACCTTGATCTTAATGCCCATAACATTTTTCAACAGCCCAACCTCATTCAATGTTAACTTCAACTCCATGAACTCACAACCCCTTCGGACCTAGGGAATGACGTAGACTTAGGCTTTGGCAATAAACAATTGTAAGTAAGAGATTGAAGTTGATGAAGGGTATGTAGGAAAGAAGGGATTACTTTAACAAATAACAAAGATGGTTGGGCTAAAATTGATGACAATTTTATAACCATGATGTGTAAAATGAAAACACACATCATTATTATAATGAGATCTAACAAATCATCGTTGTTGATTTATTCATATTGAAACAACAACCCATCCTTTTCAATAGGAGTTATGACATTGATTCCTTTCAATAGGGTTGATTTTAAGTGAAAAATGAAAAATTCCACCCATGAAATCCAATACTACATTTGGTTAATCTTAAAACTTAAGAAAAAATTGGTGATTTTTCACCAAGAAAAATGGAAACTATGATGCAATTAGAAAATGATTTAAAATACATTTAATGTGATCTATTACATGGATAGGTTAGATAGGTCAATGTCCAAACACTTAAACTCCTAGAGAGCCAAAAATCCTTGTATATAACTCAGTTGCCTTTGGAGTTCAAATAGATATTGTGGACCTCCACTTGGCACACCCATTGTCAAGAAGATTCCTCAAAATGGACAAAACATGAAAAATATATGAAAACCTTTGAAAATAATTGTAGGTTGGCATGATTGATAAGTGTTTTACTTTGGTAGGGAAAGAATTTGGAGGTTAAAGTCTTTGGACTTAGCTCAATTTCCCTTAAAGTTGAAAAAGGGATTGAAAAGTTCAAGTTAGCGTGCTTATAATTTTCGTAATTATTTAAAATGGACAAGAAATGAAAAAATATATGGGGGTCTAAAGTAAGGGGGTTCTAACTTTTTTTTTCCAAGGATTTTGCTCTTTAGACATATTTGTTTTCTTCTTGCTTCGTCATTGTTGAGTTGCCTACGAAAGCTCAAAGAAATACTGTAGAATAAATTTTGTTTCTCCCATAATTTATAGTGTTTAAATAATTTTGTTTCAAAACTAAGTTGTGTTGCCAAAATTAAGCTCAAAGAAATATAGTTTTGGCAATTTCCCATAGAGGTGGGTCATAAGAAATGAAATTCAAATTTCAATGGCTTCCTGTTGAAGAAGGAAAGTTTCCAGTTTCCAACTTTTGTACTTCCAAACACATTTGTATGTAAATTTCATTCCTTTTAAATTTTACTCTTATTTGAGCAACTTGTGGAATATTTACATTGGGCCTATTGGACCTCATTTCTTTCAATATTGTAGTAATGTCATGTGCACATTGCCCAACATAACACCATGCTGGTTTTATTGATTTATTTATCTATTTATTCTTAATTTTTTTCTCATGATACTCGATGAATATTTGGTGGGTACCTGTTGGGTATTAAAAAAAAAAAATTGAGGAAAAAAGATGGGGCATTACAGAAAATGGAATGCTCTTCGTAACATTTGATGAAAGGCATTCCGGTTTTTTGAAATGCCCTGCTGTCATATTCTGCTTTATAATATAGCCTCAAAATACACTTTTAAAAAAAAATTGGCAGGGCTTTACGATCGCTTATGGTAATAACACATGCAATTGAACATGACCACACCAAACTAATAAGCCACTTATCCCCAATTGCACTAAACCCTAACATTAAGAACTTGGAGAAATTCCCTAGTGCATTTGAAGGCCGACTAATAATGTCCATGAAATTCCTTGTGGAAGAATGAGCTTATGTCTACTCATTAAGAGAGGGAGGAAAATTGTGCCTACTATATGTATAGGTGTAAGATCCTTCCCACTCTTAAGAAGTAGACATAAGAACCTTATGCCTGTTTATTTGTGTCTGTTTAAGCACTAGGTAAGGCTTGTGGGTGAGGGCCAGGAACCCGTAGTCGGTCCTTATTTACATATAGTCGTAGTTGTAACTATCTATCCTCTAACCCATAGATAGTCGACTACTCTGGCCTTGAATTAGTCAACTGTAGACTATTGTCGTTTACTCATTGCGAGCCCTCTTCTGAGCGATGGCAGACCCATTCGCATTGTGTTGTTGTTGGATGTCACAAGCTGTTGATTTCAACATCGCTACTATCTCCATGCCTTCGTCTGTTTCGTCATCTTCGACATCACCATCAAGATCAAAGTATTTGATGATGTTTGGAGCCGCCTTAGTTGCATCTGTTGCTGACTTCAATGATGTAATCAAGTTGTCGACCGTGAATAGGTCTTTGCTTTCCATGTCTTTGATAAATGCCTTGTTGAATGCTAACATCAACAACATCTCAAACTTGGCGTTGCCCAGGTTCTGCTGAAGCGCATTGTCAATGTGCTTACAGACCGAGAACATGCGTTCCTGCAAGCCGTTGGAATCAGGTGCGCCAAGGTGTCGCGCTATGATGCGCTCTGCGAACCGGTGATGCACACCGTTTTTGCGCCACCACTATGACACATCGACGACCTCGCTAACGTAGATCCAGTTGCCTGAGCGGACCTTGCTCTTGTCGATCTCATCTAACTTTTGTTCGTTCAAAAGCCATGCTAACCAATCCACCTTTAGCAAGATCCACTCCTTGAAGGCTTCGTTCGCCAAATCACTTGGGGTCGTTGTGTTGAGAGTAGCACTTGCTCTACTTTCAATGTCCTGGTTAAGTGAAGCAACATTGACCATGCCGAACACATCGTCATCGTCACAAACTTGTACATCAATGTCATCATTGTCGAGCGGCACATTACATATCGCGTCGGGCTCGGGTGGTCGGAATGAGCGTGTGGCCTCATCAACAAGAGCAGACTTGACAAGCTCCTTGGCATTGTCAACATTGTCCTTGTACCCGGTTGCACATAGCCATGGCAAGGCCAGTGTTAGCATGATCGGGTCGCATATCATGGCCACCAGTTGCTAATCGCTAAGGAATGGGAAATATGAGTCCAACTCTTTCTGGATGCGATCCCGCAGCTTGCTGCCGATCACACCCAATTGTTCAACTCTGACCTTGACCTTGGGCAAGTGGTCCCATCGTGTTTTGCCATCCCATCGGCCATCGCCACCGTAGCCGTCCTCCTCGTCTGACTGCTCACCAGAACGGGATGATGGCATGATGTTGACGACCGAGTAAGTCATTTGCCTAACGGCAGTCTTGGTCTTAACAATATTGGGCCAGCTAGCGCTAGCAACTAGTCGCGAGTTGATCTGTGTCGTGAATGATAGGGTGCAAACTGATCGTATGATGGCTTCGACCTCAGCCACGGACTACCAACGTTCGTCTGATAGCTCGTAGGCGTTGCACACCAACGACTTCTCGTGAGCAAAATATTGGTGCAGTGTCCACTTGCATCGTAACGCCTATTAGTACATGCGCTCGTAGCCTGAAATGCGTGTGTCATTATCGATGCCAACCTTAATCACATTGTAGCCGATCTGTTCGTTGTGTTTTTCATAGTTGATTTTGTGCGACTTGACCTTTTTGTTCCAAACATACCCGATCATTCGACGCACGGCCAGGTGCAGGTCCTCGCATTCTTTGAATGAGTCGACAATCTCCTTGTTAACTGTCCTTTTTCGCTTCCCAGTCGCATGGTCGCAACCAAGTTTGCCAAATGCATGTTGCAAGTGCCATCTGTGCTGACAATTAGTCGATTGGTTGCGAGGGACGTGTTCGTTGTGTCGTTGATCGACAAGATGATGTCGCTATGGCGGATGCCGTAGCGCTTTAGGACAGCCATGGCCGCATCGTTGCAGGCTTGGGCATTGTGCCCGTCTGGCATAGCCAGGCCGAACGCCAGTTTGTACCGGATCCACGACTATAGGTCGATCCAGTACACTGAGATGTTGAAGAACTGCTTGATCATGGAGTCCCAGCCATCATGGCAGACCACAAGCCAGCCATAGCTGGAACCAGCATACTCGTCGACAAGCTCGTCATAGCCGGTTGGCATGTACATTGTGCACGCCTTGACAATAAGCGCCTTAACACACACAGTGAACTTGGAAAACATGGAGATGAGCGCGCGATTGATCTTACCGGGTGTCATCGAAACATATGACCCTGGCTTTAGGTATGACACTGCCTGGATGACCTCATTCAGGTTGACATCAGTGGCAAGCGATAGCGGCGCCTTGCAGTTGACGACCAGCCATGCAACAAGTGCATGAACGCGCTCGATGACAGCATCATTGCCATTCTTGATGAAGGCGCGAATGTTGTTGGTGCTCACGGATGTAGAAGTTGAAATTGATATCAGTTGTTTGGGTTCAAGCGACTGGTGCTTGCGGGCCAGATGCAAGCTCGGGTGCTTAGAAGCGATGTGTTTGTGAGCATTGCCAGTTGTGTCATTGTAGATGGCAACCAAGCTGTCCAGGAACTTGTGTGGGCACTTCTTCAGGCACAATAAGCAACAATAAACATATTGGATCTTGTTGCGCATGATTGGCCCGTCCTTGACCATGGTGAAGTACTGCCACACCGGCAATGTTTTGTTAGCGTTGATCGGCACAAGCCGCGAGTCAAGCGGTTCATGAGGCGCCTCGTCGACCTCTCCATCATTGGCCGAAGCTGAGATGTTGATCGATGGGGCAGGGGACTCCATCATCCATGATAAATTAGTGACAACAATTGTGTAGTGTAGTAGACAACAGTCTGTAGTGTGTTGCGTTCACGAGTCGCAACAGTCTATAGTGTGTTGCGCTCACGAGTAGCAAGTTACGTTTATTTTGAGTTTTTATTGACCCGATTACAACTGAGTAATAGTCGATTATGATCGTTGCTCGGTAGCCTAGTTGATTATGACTGTTGCTCTGTAGTCTAGTCTAATATGACCGTTGCTCAGTAGTCTAGTTGACTATCTACGTTGCTTAGTAGTCTAGTCGACTATCTACGTAGATAGTTGGAGAATATACTCAGTACATCGACTAAAAGCTGCATCGACTACGGGTCCCTGGTGAGGGCATTAGTGTCTGTAATCATGGTTTTGTCACCTATTTTGATGTGAAGGAAAAAAAACCCTAAAGCCTAAAAACCCTAAACTTATACCCAAAAAAAATAAATGTAAGATCCTACCTAGAAATTCTAAGATGACCTTCTCTGCTACAAAGGAATCTTAGGGATTTAAGATGGCCTCCTAATACATTATAAAATCCCAACAAGGTCATTACCATCATGATAATGCTGAACTTGTGCTTCATCATGAAAAAAAAACCCTTTTGTACAAAAATCAAGGATGAGAACAAGGTAAATGAGAGCACAAGTAAACACAACCCAAAGAAAAAAACAAAAGCAAACAAACAACGAAAATAAAGTTAAAACCCTATGCAAATAGGTCCCAAAGTCACAAAATGACGATCGTCAACGATAACAAAGAAACCTTAGGATGAAAAAAATTATTGTATGACACAAATCAACTACTGATGAAGGTGCACTAGTTATGTATGATGTGTGGAAGAGAAAAAGAACCTCAACCAGGTGCAGCAGCCCGCTGAAAAGTTGCTATGGCTTTTAAGCACACACT
>Ga0116231_10005758_pt1 | contig 24202 bp, 26 predicted proteins | sample S1TSphgellanicum_2_FD_89695 | JGI IMG/M metagenome (GOLD analysis project Ga0116231, IMG submission 89695) | Host-associated microbial communities from peat moss isolated from Minnesota, USA - S1T2_Fd - Sphagnum magellanicum MG | ecosystem: Host-associated > Plants > Peat moss > Unclassified...
AGCCCCGTGGCGTCGCCGCGGCCCGCCCCCCCCCCCCCCCCCCCCGCCTACCTCCCGCCCCCCTCTTACCTCCCTCGCCTCATTTCCCACTCGCTCCATCTCCAAAACTCAGGAGAGCTCCTAAGCTTGAGTAGCATAGAGACGTGAGACACAAGGCTTGAAGAAGGTGGAGAACTCAACATTGAAGGAATGTGGAGAGGAGAAAAGCAAACGGAGCACTTCATCCCGAATGTAAAAGCAAAAGAAGAAAGGTAAGCTCCATCCCTTTTCTGCATTTTAATTTTTTTTTTTATGGTTTTTCTTTTCTTTGTGTTTTTTTTTTTTTTTTTTTTTTTTTATACAAAAAAATTCTAAGAAAATATTTTTAAAACAAAAGGCAAAAGCAGGAGGGCAGAAACAAGAGCCAAAAGTGAGAGGCTAGAACGGGAACTTGAAGGTAAACTCCCTTCCTTTTTTGCATATTTTTTCTTTTCTATGGTTTTTTTTTTTCTTTGTGTTTTTTTTTCCTTCTACTTGAGAAGAAGAAAATGCTAGGAAAAAACGCTTAAAACGGAAGTGCAAAAGCAAGAGGGCAGAAGCGGGAGCCAAAAGTGAGAGGGCAAAGAAGGAGCTTGAAAGTAAGCTCCCTCCCTTTTTCTTAGTCCTTTGCAATTCCCGCATATAGGTCTTGTAAATAATTGCTAATTCTTGTTACATCCATTATAATATTCACATATATTATTGTAATTAATTTTTTTAACATCCATTACAATACTCGCATATAGGTCCATAAATAATTGTTGATTTTTAGCATCTTTTGCCATACTTGCATATAGGTTTCCATTGTAATATTTATGGGACTCATATGATAGAATAATTTAGTCTAAATATCAACTAATAATGTCGTAATTAAAGAATTATTAGAAAGGTATTTTAAATAACGTAAATGATTGATTATCATATCTAAACAATCATTTATTTCTTAATATTAATTAACTAATTATTTGATTGAACCTTAATTATTCAAATAATTAAAATTCAAATCTAAAAATCAAATCAATAATTTCATATTTAATTTCTTATCTTAACTAAAAAAATTTATGTTGATAAGTTATTCAAATCATTATTATAGATAATTATTCATGATAATAAATTATTATCATAAAATTAATTTAAATATATAAAAAATCATATTTTGGGTATCCAAACCACTTATTTTGTAGTGACCTTACATTTGGGTATTACATTTAAGGTTAATTTTTCACCTAAGGTTGTTTAAATCACCTATGGATTATTTCCAATGAACTTACATGCAAATATTGCATATAGGCTTTGGTTTTCATTGAAAGGCCACCTAAATTACATATTGGTTATTTTGCAATACCCACACACGTATTTATTTTCACCAACTAAAAATTTGGCTTTAAGTTTTTGAATAATTAAATAAAATTTGTAACAAAACACAAAAGAAAGTATGTTTCTTATCATTTGGTAATATTTCCAATTAAGTTCTTTCACTTTCTTTAAAAAAATATAAAATGACATTGCATTGTTTTACATATGTTTAAGCCCTAAAAATTGCCCCCAAAATGCACCTTAGATTTATTTTAATTATTATAGACTTGTAAAAAAAATGTTAATTAATTTATATGTCCCAAACTTTAAACCTAAACCATAATTTTAACATTAAGTAGTAGATTTTACATTAAACCCTAATCCCATGTATCATCAATGTGACAAATTTTGCATTATGTTCATTTTTATATATGTTAAATCTATTATAAGGTGAATAAATAATTTTGAAAACATGAATTTCATGATGTATTAGTGAGGATTCAAATATTTTTAAAATATTTTTATGTTTCATGATTAATGAATTATCACAATATGATACAAGTATTCTATTTAAATAAAATTGGGTTAAAAAATATTGAACTTTAACAACTATGAAACAAATGGAAACACATGATATTCATAATTATGTTATAGATCTAAACACGTGTTAAAATCAAAAACCAATACAATGAGCAAAATCTAAAATATAAACCTTAAGCCTTGATATATATGAACAAAAATTTTAAACATTAAATCATAAGGTATAATTCTAAATTTCAAATGATATTTTGTCATAAGCCATATTACAACCTTAATTATATAAATTTTAACAAAAAAAAATTCTTAATGATATATGCTTTAAACTCAAAAAATTATACAAAATATACAAATTATATAATGAAAAACTTTAAACTAGTAAAGACAAAAAGAAGTTCTTGTAATGCTAATGAAAAAGAGAAAAAGAAAAGTTCTGAAGTTTTGGTAGACAGAAAGCAGGGACACAAAATTGAACTTCAGCAACTATTTCAAAAGGCATGAGGATTTTTTTCTTCTAATCTCCAGCGTCGGCCTTGTCCATGTTCTCCGATTCTCCCCCCCCCCAACTCACACAAAAAAAAAAGAAAGAAAGAAGAAGAAACAGGAGGACCCACCCATCCCACAACCCATCTATTGCCGTCTTCTCCAATTCCCCCCCCCCCAAAACACAAAAAAAAAAAAGAAGAAGAAAGAAAGGACCTACCCATCCCACAACCCATCTATTGCCAATCTGTTAATTTTTGATAGAAAAATACGATCAACCTATCACAGGTGGTCGGCTTTTGACATGAAATTTTTTTGATATCTAGTTTGATCTAAGGTGGCACTCTACAAATCTCCCCTTTTTCTTATTCTTTTGCACATTTTCCAAATCTAGAGTGTTTAGAGGTGTTTCCAGGTGGAGCATGCTTGATTGATTTGTTATATTATATCACTAATGTGACTGAAGAGTTTGAAGCCTCCTCATCCTTTTACAAAATTGTTCAATATTCAATAATTCTTGCAGCATATGTCTAAACATTGCCAAACCACCTTGTTGCACCCTTACTCATCGAGAACTTTCCAATGATACCAAGAGCACAGTGAAAGGTGAGATGGTTTGAGAGATCTCAATGTGAGAAACAAACAAAACTACAAAACCAACAATCTACCTTCCCTCATGGATAGTTGTTCCTAAAATTTCATGTCACTAAACACATCACAGACACATACACACCATATTTCAATGAAACTTTATCTATGAATGGTAATATATGAACATAGATATTATTAAAGTCTTAACCATATGAGATTTGAACCATGACCATGTTGGCAAATGCAATTTAAATTTCAAACTTAGTATGAAATTTATATGTAATTAGCAGTGTTGTGTGTGTAAATGGTTTGGGACTTATACTTTATGTAAGTGTAAATTCCATAATGAAATTTATTTACATTTCATACAAGTGTCAATGTAAAATTGTGTATATTTATTTTATGCTGTGTAAAATAAAATAACTATATGTGTAAAAATAAATATATTTATATGATTTTACATGGCTATGTAAAACAATGTAAATTTGTGATTTTTACTTAAGGAGGGGAGATTTCATAATATTTTTTATGATAAGCTAGCTAAATGGCCCATTGTAAAATAAATAAATAAATAAAACCCATCAAAATATACACCCACAACTATTTCATATGACTTTGCAAGAAGGTATGGTCATTAATGGTATATGATAAATTATCTATAAAGTAGGAAAAACAACAGTAGAATCCTGAGTTTGATCATAAATAGGGTGAGATTCAAAAAAATAAAAACCTACCCAAAAAAAAAGAAAAGCCTTTAGCATTCAAGGGTTGGGGGACCTCAGTTTTTGCGGTGAACTAAGTGTCACCCCGTCTTTCCTTTTTCTTTAGCGCCTCCACTGTTGCTGCATATATTTTCACTGCTCCTACTTGTAGAGCTACTATAACTAGTCTTGAACCTTCTGCATTAAATGCTATTTTTTAACCTTTCATTCTGAGATTTAATAAAATTTCCTTACTTTCTGGATACCCCGTGAATGAAGGGTTTGGGGTCAAAGAATGACCAAAGACAGGTTGACTTTACAAATAATTTTACATTAGTATTTACACGTGCCTCAAAACATTTACATGGGCCACGTAAGTGTCAAAAATTTGGATGTGTAAGTGATTTACACATATACAGGATTTACACGCTGTATACACAGCTATTGACACTTACACACACAACACTGGTAATGACCTCAAATGAATTATATATTAGTTAAATGAATATTAACAAATTAATTTTTATTTCCATCCTAGAAGTATTCACATTGATTGCAACCTCAAAATCCTTAACATTTATTTAGGGTTATGCAACTTTCACTTTGTATGAAGCCAAAAACTCATCCCAAGTCCCCTTCAATCAATAACATTTCACACTTTTGCAAATATTATATATCAAGCAAGAAATAGTTGTCATTAAGTTTATAAATAAAAGGAAATGAAAAGACCAAACCTCACAAGTACATTCAAAATAAATCATAGATATCTACCTCAAGTAATCCTTTAATCAATGACATGTAATCTTAATCAATAAACCACATTTGGCATTAGTTATTATAATTAATTTATTCTTAAATTTTAAGAAAGCTAACATGTAAAAATCCATGTATGTACAATGAAAAGAGCAAACCCTTTCTTTGAATGGATTGCTCATGGGTACCATGGAGATTGCTCCTGAAGTTGTGAGATAATACAAGAAGATCAAGAGAAATCTATTGTAAGCTTTTTCTGAAGACAAGAAGAAGCTCTTTGGGTATTCCAAGTTTATAAAACTGTTGGCATCCATAGTAGAATATATGACTCCAAGCATAATCGGTAAGTATAGAAGCTCATCAAGAGAGCCCAACCGACATTACATCAATTGTTTTAAATTTTCTTATAGGCCAAGTAACCCAATTAAGTACATCATTAATTGCATGGCATACACCAAAAATAATAACAATCAAAGATTATGTGCAAATTTGCAAATTGTCAATAATAATTAAATGTAATTAAAACAAATTTTACTTAACCTGCTTGTTGCTGCTGCCCACTAAAGTAAGATGAAATCACTCTTCAAAGGGATTGCTACACAAGCAATTGCCACTTTCACAAGGATACAAACTGAAGTCCTAAAATAAATCATTGGTGCCTTCAAACACCAATTTTTCTAGAAGCACTTTGGCCCATTTGGAAACACTAATTGCAACCAAACAATGGTGACTAAATTACTCTAAAGGGCTTGACCAAATCATCACGTAACCAGATTGGTTTGCCAATGGGGTATTACATCTCAGTATGTACTAACACTAATGATCTGATATTTTGAGGTTAGGGGCACTTAAGAGAAATGAGACAAAAATTAGGAGTCTTATCTCACACAATTTAGCAGCATTCCGCAAGACCAGTAGCAAGCAGCTTGTCCCAAAGGCACATCATTTGGTGTGGTGATTGATAATGTGCCGTTAAATAATCAGTGATACAGCCAGCTTGTGCAAATCGTGCACTATTTTCGTACTGCAAATGATTTTCTCGCCCATATTGGCCAACCCATAACCCAACACTAACATCCTCCATTTTGAATAACTGCACAACAAAATTTGCACAAATTGAATGATATCGTGCTGCAAATCTCAACACAGAAATTCTTTCAAGGATTTGGCAAAACAAGATTAATAACTGCACAAGAAAGTCTGCACAAATTGAATGATGTTGCAAATGTCAACAAGGAATTTTTTTTCTGAAACTTGACAAAACAGGATTCCTCACAATTTTTCCCTTCTAAAGAAAACACTAAGTTATTTAGATAATTAACATCAGAGAGTCACTAACTATGAGAGTTCCTTGCAGCAATAGCAACAGATAAATTGAGTTGTAAAGAATAAATTGGGTTGGGAATGAATGCTCTGAGGAATATGACTACCTAGTAGCTATGCCATAATAGCCAGAACATTACAAAGACCCAAACTTAGCCCAATTGTTTTAACAGCTCTCCTGAGCCCTAATTTTGAGTGTATTGAAAGACTAAGGCAACAGGAGCAAAATCAGTCGGAAGCAAAAGAAAAACACAAAGAGTTTGAGTCACATGCCACAAATAAGGTTTGAACCTTACCTGCAAAGTTCCTGCCCTGCTTTGTGACACTATGAATTGGGCAATATCTTTAGAAAGTATATACCCAGGCCCATTTGCATATGTTGGATATATCCGCTCTGGCCATTCCTACAATTTTTTTCAACACACCCAAAGAATCATGTGACACCTCTAGTTAGTACTAATCACCATCCCTCATCCCTGCGAATGGTGCAACATTTGTGTAGAGTCTCCAACTCTTCAGAATTACTCTGAATTTCTCAATACTTAACAATTTTAAGTCCACCTGAAAAGTGTTTGATAGATGACCACATAATAAGGATATGGATAATTTCACATCTAACAACAATGTTCTCCTTATGGTATGTTCCTTGGCATAAATGTTCATAGGTAAGTTGTAAACTAGCACACATCAGTTGTTATGTAGCACAAGTAGGTAGGAAATATTGGAATCAGTAGTGCTGGCAATTTTTGCTATTTAAGACAACTTGAAAACTACCGAATCAGCAATTATGGACCTTTCAAAGATACAACATGTTCTCCATACACTACAGAAAGACCCAATTTGGATATGTACCTCGGATGTGACAGCCCACTTTCCAGTGCGAAGTGGTCTGTGAAACTCATTCATGCTGCCCATGTAAAGTCCTTGCACAATGCCAGTGGCCTTCACTTCCGCAAGCACATCATCTACTCTAACAAATGTGTCATCATCGGTCTTCATTATGTATTTTGCTGTCACATTTTGTATCTGGATGCAAAGAAAATTTCATTTTGTCAGCAGCTTATGAAAGCAATGCTAGATATTAGTATTAATATGGTATATAGGCCATCACATGGTATCAACACTGGTATCAGGGACAGGTTACTAGGGTGGTGTGACCTAAGGCACTACCCAGCTTGTACTTGGACCTAAGGTAATACCAAGTATATACTTGCCTTGTACCAATTTCAATATCAAGTATCTCCATGCCTCATACTGGCCAATAGTCAGTCCTTGACCTAGCTGGTACAAAAGTTTTAAAAAGGATCCAATACAAGGAACATGCTGGTATGAAAATCTTGCAAAGTACCCAATACCAGGACCAAAAGTTGAGACCAAACCGACAGTGGAATGTACATCATTAACCCAACAATGACATCTTCACTTGACTGGGTGCAGTGTGGTATATATTAGGTACTAAACTCAATAACGAGCTCAGTTTGGCTGGTTCATGGATGCTGTTTTGTAGATAGTATAATAATATGAGATGCAGATTCCTTCAACATGGAAATGCAATTAGGATCTAAGGAGGAAAAAACATACCCCAAATTCACATATTGCAACAGTTTTGAGTACCACAATGTCGTAGCGATCAATGAAGGGTAAAATTATCATGTCACCATAATAGTCTGCTTCTTTTCTCACTTGCAAGTTTATGTTCTTGTCAGCATGCTGCATATTTTCACACCCAAGCACAAAATCCATTCTGGATTAAAGCAAAAACATGAAGAAGAAGAAAGAAACAAGAGGCAATTTACGACTTGGCATTTACAGAACTTTGAGATATGACCAATAAACAAGTCAAGATGGAAGAGGCTTACTTACCAAGGCCACAAAAAATCGAGCAACAACATTTGATGATTGAATTGAGCGGGATTGGAACCATGTTTTGCGCACAGCCATACGCTCAGAAAAATGGTTACTACTCGACATTACACCCACAAATAGATCAATCTCCTCCATTGGATATGATGGAGCCTTCCACATCTGCCCTTCTTCTAGAACAAGTTCTGAGATATAACTCGGGTGCACTGGGGGCAATGCATTGATGGTCACCAATTCATAGTCCAAGTCTCCATACAATGAAAAGCCGGTAATTTCCTCCACAACATAGCTCTGAAATATTTTTACCACCCCACCAAAGAAAGGAAATCATTCAATACCATTACACATGAAAAACCATGGCTTGACAAAAATCTGAGTGCTTCCCTTGCAGAATCAGCCTTTTATGGCATCTTATATAGTACAAAAACTTTGCACATTGACAGGAAACTTCCAGAAAAGGATAGAAGCTTTACCGAGTGGTAAGGGAAAGAGCTAACATGACGTCCATCGACAGTCAAATGGAAGCCCTCTATACCTGCTCGAAGGTTGAGAATAAAAAGCCGGCCTTCAGCAAATGGATACTCCCAGTCCAAATTGTCCTTGCCAGATGTGCCCATGAATGAATGAAGCCACCAAGATTTCTCTGAGTCACGGGGTTTCTCAGCATCATCTCGCAGCCATGCCTCACACTTGAGTTGATCATCAACTAACCAGAAAAACACAGATGAAAGAAAAAGTAAATAAACAGTTAGGTCTTTTTGAACATATCATCTATTGCTTTCCATATATTTGGAAAGATCTGCGCATTTGTTAGCTAAACCCTAACTTAGGATTGATAATGGATTGTCACTTGTCATGCAAAGCAGTGTGGAGCCCAAGTATGATGAGTATATAAAAAGCAGATTTTGGTTCTAAGGGTGTACCAGTTTCACCATCTTCTTGTGAAGATGGCCAACCTTCACATCGCTGGCTAGAACCCCATTCACCACGATAACATGTATTATGTTCAATCACAGGCTTCCAGCTCCAGTCTCCCTGAAGGCGAGGATTCAAATGCAAAATCCGGGGAGGATCCTCACCATCATCTTCTTTGAGTCCATGTAATTCCAGCCCAAATTGGGATACCATTACATACTGGGACTCCCCTTCACCCACACGAGCAATTGGAGGCTTATACTCACTGTGAGCATAGTGTGGAGTTGCAATCAGATTGATGGATGATCCAAAAACAAGTCCACATGGAAGTGAGATAATTCGACCTGCATCCTCAAATTCCTTTCCAGTGAATGAAATGAAATTTGGACAAGCGCTGGTGATTATTCTCTCATATGCCTTGACACTCTCATTCCCTTCACTTCTTAGCACTTCCTCTAGTTCCTGCCAAGCAATTTTGCCTGCATGCCATGCTTGCTCCACAACAACTTGTAATGGCAAGACATTGCCTTTTAGTTCACGAGGCATGACATTCTCCTCCTCCATCTTGTGGGTGGTTTGTGAGCCCAACTTAGGAATTTTTTTATCCCGCCCCTGCACACCAACCACCACACAGAAGCTTATTTGTGTTCTTTAAAACATGAAATCTTATTAAGCATTTATTATCATAACTTCATATCATAGAATAAAAAATGAATGTAAGAAGGAAAATCCATCTTGAACTCACAATCTATACCTCAAGTTCATGTCTTCACAAAGAGTTTCCTTCAAATCTCAAGGAAAAAATTTCATGAGCATCACATAGCTCAGCACTAAACAATCTAAGACAAGATAACAAGAGAGCATAAATGATATCAAAAATTTCACAAACCCACACATCCAGTGCATCCTTCCACTCCAAACCATATTTTAGTTGCATGACAAGAATGCACTAAGAAGGTTATGACAAGAATGAGAGACATTTTGGGCATATGATTATACAAGGAATCTGTATATCCTTAGTTTCTGCTGCAAATGTTCCAGAAACTTGTAAAGAGAAGACTCAATCTTCTGAGACTCAATACTTGGTAAGAACATGAGAGTTGAGTACACTGATCTTTTTTTTGGTAAATTGAACATCCACAGATTTAATGTACCTCACATTGAGGATAGCAAGCTAAGATTCACGCAATTGAACATTTTGAAAAATTTGAGGCAAGATTTATGCAGTTGAAATGCATTGAAACATGCAAGCAAGATTCATGCAATTGAAACATGTCAAGGCATTCAAGCAAGCTTCATGAAATTGAAGCATGTTGAAACATTGATGCAAGTTCCGTGCAATTTAAACATGCTGAAGAATTCAAAGGTTTAGATTCATCCAATCAATATGCCAAAGAATTCAAGAATGTTGCAAAATTCAAGCTAATGATTCATGCAGTTGAAACCTATTGAAGAAATTCAAGCAAGAGATTCATGCAATTTGAAACAATGTTGAGAAATCAAGCAAGAGATTCATGCAATTGAAACAAGTTGAGAAATCAAGCAAGAGACTCATGCACCTGAAACAAGCTGAAAAATTCAAGTAAGAGATTCATGTAATTGAAACCTGTTGAAGTAATTCAAGCAAGAGTTTCATGCAATTGAAACATGTTGAAGAAATTCAAACAAGAGAGAGATTCATGCAATTGTTGAAACCTGTTGAAGAAAATATTCAAGGGAGAGATTCATGATGCAAATTTGAAACAATGTTGAGTTCATGAACTCAAGCAGCAAGAGATTCTTCATGCAATTGGGGAAAAAAAAAACCAGGGTTGCAGAAATTCTTCTTACAATGAAATCAATTTGCACTGACCTTATGTCTCGGTCCATCACTTTTAAGCTTGGATGGTGCTGATCCAGGAGTATGATCTGCATTGTACTTGTCGTGGTCATCGTAGTAGTCTTGATCCGATTGCCTCCGTTCTTCGTCCCAGTCATTTGTAATGAGCTTCCGCTGATGAGTTTTCTTCAATCGCCGGTGTCCAGGAGAAGAACCACTACCCCCTAATCCAACCAGCCCTGCTTCTTCAAGAGCTGCATCCAGATTCGGCACATTGATTTGCAGCAAGAAACTGGGCGCAATCAACAACTGCGGAACTTGAATCGTTACAAACACTATACACAATGTCACCAGAACAAGAAGCGTCTGTGTTCCCCGCAGCCGCCCTGCGCCCAAACATAACCCACAATCCGCTTTCCCATTTGCCTTTTTCATTTGTAGATCACAACTTTGCAACAATCTTTATTGAACCTCCTGCTCCTGCTCCTCCTCCTCTTCCGCCCTGAAATTCTTCTATCTTGTGCAGCACCGCAGCCAAATGGTAGCGAGAAGAAAACTCGCCATGCTTGCTAGAAATTGGAACACTAGTCAAGAAGAAGATCAGCCGATCTCTGAGTATTCTTCACCAACTCCGTCAATCCAAGGCAGAGAGCTACATTCAAGCTCCAATTCTTCCTTCTTGATGTCCTAAAGCTCTGAATATCTTCCCTTTTGATCTCCTAAAGCTCCGAAATTTCTTCCCTTTGGATCGATCTCCTACGCCTCCGATTGTTCCCTCTTCATCTCCAGCTCCTTCTTTCACTGCCCCCCCTTTCTGAAAGCTGACACATTCAGCTTCTCATCAGCAACTGCGCGCATTGACTGAAACGAACAAAGGAAACCCCCAACAAAACCAACAACAACAACAGAAGGGTACCCACTACACTAGTGAATGCAAACTAAAAGAACGAGAGAGACGCGAAAAAAGAAAACAACAACATCAACAAGGAGCTGGAGAACTAAATCAAAACTTTACAAAGACGTCTATGAGGAAAGCAAACACACACACACACACACACACACACACACATACACACTCTCTCTCTCTCTCTCTCTCTCTCTCTCTCTCTCTCTCTCTCCGACAATCATCAAAGCATCAAGGCAGAAATCTCGGAATCGGCGGTGTCAAAGCTCTAAAACACACCACTAAACTACACAGAAACCCAAGGCAAACCGGCGCGTCTTCCAAGGCACTCCGCTCGTGTCTCACAACACTGAAGGCGTTGTTGGCAAGTGGAAAGGGGAGAAGAAGAGACGACGACGACGACGACAATGGAGCTGGTGACTGTTTGCTACCACAGCGAAACAAAAAAAAAACACATCTCCGAACCGAATTTCAAAACAAAGCAACGCAACGGCGGCAACAAAACAAATACACAAACAAAACGAAACAAAGCACGCGCAGCTCCGCACTGACTGCGCTCGTTGGCAGTGAAAACGGCGTCTTTTGGTATTTTGGGCACACGACGCGTGTTGTTTGCCTGCCTTCGTTGGTTTTCGTTTGAAATTTTAAGTAAGTTTTTGTGACTTGTCCAGCTAGCCTAACCATGTCCCCACTATTCTGCCCTTCTGCTATTAGCATAACCTACTAGCCCAAAAATGGTAAACAACACATGCACTTCTAACTTAAGCATAGAAATTCTTGGCAGCCAATGAGGGAAAGAAGGTGAGCTAGCATGCACCCAAGAAGTCACCAATTTTTTTTTTCCCCCTCTTTGAGAAGGGTTGGGGTTTGCTGAAATTTTGTTTTTGTTCCCAATGAGTTCTCAACATGTTCCCCAAGTTTTCAATGTGTTCCTCACCATGTTCTCAATGATCTCAACATGTTTCTCAAATTGGCATTGTGTTCCCCCACCGCGTTCCCAATGAGTTCTCAACATGTTCCCAATAGCATATTCACCTTAAGTTTTATTCTTGTAAGCTATATAGAACCTGCCCACAGGAAGAGATTTAATTGTTTACCTCTTTTGGGACTGTTCAAAGTTTGATTAAATTTCTGTGATGGGCCAATCAAAGATGCCCATCACAAACCCAAAAAAATGGTATTTGGGAGTTCCCACAACTAATTAACATGGGTTACACTTGCAATTGTTTGTCATTTACCTACCTACTTACATATGGATTTATTTCCTTTTTTGAAAACTGTGTTTTCATACACAAGAGTTGTCTAAAAGGGTTTTTCTTTTTCAGTTTTGTGATATAAGAAATCTGCGAATCTTGTAGCAAATTTAGTCAAATTCACACAAGAAAAAAAATCCAATTTTTTTGGTCAACTATATGTCGTGGGTTATCCTACAAGTATAGGAAAAACACACAAGTGTAGAGGGCCTTCTACTTCCTAGAGTTGAATAAAAACCCTTATAAAAGGTTAACCCTAGAATTGTAAGAAATACAAACAAGTAGTATAAGAGGGCCTTCTACTTCCCAGGTGTGAAGAAAAACCTTTATACAAGAAAGTATAGGAAATATACACAAGTATAGAGGGCCCTCATAGTTGCCTATGGGTGGAAAATAACCTTTGAACAATGGTTTTCCTATTATGTAGTTGGGAAATACACAAAACTATAAATGGCCATTATACTACTTAGGTGTGAAAAGAAAAGCATTCTTGGCTATTGAGATTGTTAGCATTGGAGCCTTGAATTGTTTTGATGAGTTGTCTTAACTCATGAGAGGTTTAATATTGCATTGTTATGTATGTATAGGGTAAGTTCAGTTTTGTGGGTTTGGGCCCCAAACTGAATCTCCCCAATGTCACATGAAATTTTCAAGATGGTGGGTCAATGGGCATTCTTTGATGAATTTGGCCACAAAATGAAAGGTCGGATGTTTGGAATTCATTGCAACTATCACCATGTTGAATCCAAATTCCAAACCTAAAACCCTTCATGGAAAACTGAACACAAAAGGTGGAACTTTGGACCAAATTAAGCTTATTGTACCATGATGGAAAACCAATTAAGACTTGAATGTTCCACATGGTTAGCAAATAGGCAACAATCCCAACAATCAAAAACTTGGAGCTTCAACAAAAACTCTCCTTTATACATCATCTCCAAACCATCTAAATAAAACCTTCATTCCACTATCCCATCTTTCTTAGAATAGAAAAGGATCTCAATCCTCGGTCATGTATAGTTGTCTATAGAAATACAGCCAAGTCCTACGAGCCATAGGACATGGGACCTACTACTAAATAGGGTGTAAAGGAGTACTAGTTACATATTTAGATCCACCCAATTTTAAGTATGGGTTTGCATCTTGGTGGCATATTACATGTAGTCCTTGTGTAAGAAGTCCCATATTTCAACCTTGTGTTTTGTTTGTCCCTATTCTTACTTAGATTACATACAAATATACACACAACTATAAATACACATACCTTAAAGATTTTTTTGTGGACTTCTTTTAAAAGGACTAGAATAATATGCCTAAAAGGTTGGGCACTATGATGTGGAATATTTTATATATATATATATTCTAAAGATTCAGGCATAACCATTAAGAAATGATCGGGGTGCACTTTTTCACTTGTTTAAGTACACCTTAATAAAATCTCAAAAGTCCTGAATTTTTTTCCTCATAATTATTTAGTTCCTAACCCTAAATAGCCAAGTGGAAAGACCTATCACCTACAGAATTAGTTACCAAGGTGAAACCAAATATTAACTCAGTTGAGGTTCATCGAGAACTAAGTAATAATGGGCATCCTGTGTCTTTTTATATCATATATTGGATAATCGTATATAAATCCATACTATATATGTATTATATATATATATATATATATATATATATATATATATATATATATATATATACCATAGTACCTAGGCTGGTTATGCACTAATTAATCATTTTTTGGAATTAGTAAAAATTTTGAAAAATATGTACTTACCATATCAAAAATTTGAATGAAGCTATCAAGCACAATAGCTCCATCATTAAGTATAATATCAAATTATAAATTGATATAAATTTTATCTTTCAAACCAAAAACTGATTAAAAAATAAATAAAATTATTAGACTTCTTGCTATCGAGCCAGTGTAGGTTAAAAAAATTGTTCATTTGGAAAGATAGTGGCAAAGGACAATTTTTCTTCTGGTGTATCTACCATACATATACACTTCAAAATGAGAGAAATTTAAATTTAAATAAATAAACAAATAAAGCCTAAAACAACAATGGAAAAAGTCATCTTTTGTGTGAAAAAAAAATTCAGTCCTTCCTTCAAAGCAAATTGAAAGATGGAAAATATGGATGAGAGAGAGAGAGAGATTTCATTCAATTTTGTCATCCATAGCATGGGATGAAAAAGTTAGTGTCAGAAAGAGATATCTAGTCCACGAAATGGTAAGCACGCGGACGGGGATTCGAGAGAAAGGAAGAAAACACCGAGGAATCCCGACAAGAAAAAGAAAGAATCCGTGGAAGAAATTCACGGAAGAATCTGCACAAAAAAGTGTACTATTCAATTGGGTTTACTGCAGAGACAAAGATTCTTTTCAGAATTCCAAGTTTGCAGTTGCAGCAGCAGTAGCAGCAGGAGAAGAAGCACAGCTTTTGAGAGAAGAGGGAGGGAGGGAGAGAGAGAGAGAGAGAGAGAGAGAGAGAGAGAGGGTGGCGGTGGGGACGACGGGTTGGAGAGGGAGGGAGGAGATTGGGAGGGCAACAAGATGAGTGCTTTGACGAGGACGGAGAAAGCCCACCAGAAGTATAGAGAAGGGAAGTACAATGAAGCTTTGGAGTTGTATACTGATGCTCTGAATGCTGCGTCCCAAGTCAACCATCGGGTTGCTCTTCACAGCAACCGGGCAGCTTGCCATCTCAAGCTTCAGAGCTACAAGCAGGTGAGGAGGAGGGTAGTTATGTATACCCTAAATGTTACATATCAAGCTCTCATTTTGACCTTTCAATTCTTGCAGATTTTTGTCATTCCATTCTCCCAAATTCAGCTCTGGAAATACTGAATTCTGTTCTCTACACCCTCCACAAACTGTCCTTTTTCCTCTTCCAGGCTTTTTTTCTTCAGACAGAGTATACCCAAGTTCACCATGAGCCAAACTGGTCCTGGCAACCAGCCAACCAGCTCCATGGAGTTCTCGTCATGAAGAGAAAGAGCAACAACTGAAATGAACGTGTTGTGATGTTGGGTGGGTGGTTACAAAGAGAATTACCTTGACTGAAAATGAATGAGCTTCAGACATGTTCAGATTTTCAAGAAGATGGACTGTGGGAGGTTTTGTCTGTCTGTCTGATGGGGTTTGTTTGTGGAGGGACGGGGAAAGTACAGGCAGCAGATGAATGCAGTGCAGTTTTGGAGTTGGATGCAAGGCATACAGGAGCGCTCATGCTACGGGCGCAAACACTAGTAGCCATGAAGGACTATCACTCAGCATTGTTTGATGTCAACCGCCTCCTTGAATTGAACCCTTCTTCTGAAGTCTATCACAGTCTACAGGCCCGGTTACGTACCCAGCTGGTATGTCACTACCATCTGCACCTTGAGCACATACACTTGTCAGTAAAAGTCTTTGGGAGGAGATCCTGTTGGGAGGGTTTGTTTTTGCACAGATGCCAGTAGGGTTTTTGAATTGATTTGTGCATAGTTGTTTCATGTTGATGTGTTGGTCACAGCAGATTGGCATAAACCTTCAGCACACATGGGTGCTACATGTTGAAAAGTTGTACGTTGAAGCTGAATTGCAACTGATGTAAGAGCATGGATTCACAATGTCCGAATTCAGAAACCCAAATTCTCATTATCTGTGAACTTCCCTGTCTTAGAATTGTCTTCACAATTCCTCCTGAAGAGTGTGTGGACTTCGCTGTATTATTAGAATTGCCTTCATGATTCCTCCTGAAGAGTGCAGTATTGCCTTGTTTGCAGGCGCTAGCACCTATACCAGAGGAAGAAAATGAATCACCTCCAGATTCACCAACCAATCAAACAATCCAATCAAAATTGCCAACTACATTGCCAGCTATTGTGAAGGAGCCAGAGGCACCACCGCCTAAGGTAGGATGGGATGCAATTGCAAAGCCTAAGGAGCACTCAACCATTGATTATTCCAGATGGGGGAACTTGGGAGATGACCTCAGTGATGATGAGGATGAAGATGAGGACGAGCCACAATATGCATACAGACTGAAAAGAGTTGGACTGAGCACTTTCAAGTCACTTGGAACTTGATAATGAAGAAGAAGACACACGGATTTGCAATGCTCACGGGTGGTGGGCTGGTACCTCCCTCACCATTAGCAAAAGATCTTTGCATCTCAAGTCTACAATGTTTGCACACTTTGAAGTGGGGCATAATCCACCCACTGACACTTCTTGACACCACATGTTTCATTGTTAGCTTGACCATGTGTGTGTAGTGCTTCTTGGTTTCTATTATACTCAAATTTCCAAGAGTTGCTGGAAATATGTATGGATTAGTGATGTTAGGTCCTTGCATTAAGAGATTTGTTACCTCCTTGGACTAGCCTCCTGTGGGAGATAATAGTGATATCGGTTTCTGTTGTCAGGATTATACGTTGCAGTCATGAGGAGGACGTTGATGGGTAGAAAGTTGGTACCTGCAATACTTAAGGTTGTTGAAATGGGAACCCACATGTATGTATGGTTTCAAGCCTCTGCCCACACTGTATAATAGACACTGTCACTGACAGAGTGAGTGATTTCTTTCCAGCATGTTTTTGATCTTTTCCAGAACAATGGCTTGCAGCTGGAATGTTTGTAAACATGATGTATTTGCCTATTGCAGCTGCTTGTTAAGAACTTGCATCTTTAATTAGTCACTTTCATGGTGCTGTGAGGCTGTGTGACACATTCAGGGTGTGTCTTCCATTCGTAGTGCTTCAAACAACATCTGTAGAAGTGAAAGTCTGGTTTATGATTTTTGCTCATGGCGTTGTTTCCTTATTTCCAATCTCAGCAAGTGGCGGCACAAGCGCTTGATCTGCTTGATCTTGGTGATTCTTGAAGAAACATCCAACTCCTTGATTCATTTAGGCTCCCAGTGAAAATCTGTACAGTTGATTTCGTTGGACATGCAAAATGTGCAGTGGCTCAGAGGATGTATATAAATAGGCTATAAATGAATCATGGTCAAAAATTGGTCCTAAGCTTCATAGGGTTTCATCCAATGAATGAACTATATGAAACAAGAGGACAAAATGCAATAGCATATTAATAAATCATCGTCCATATTGGTGCTAGGCTGAATAGGGTTTCATCCAATGAATGAACTATATGAAACAAGAGGACAAAATATAATAGGATATAAATAAATCATGGTCAAAATTGGTCCTAGAACTAATTGGGTTTCATCCAATGAATGAACTTGTATGAAAAAAGAGGATCAAATGCTAATAGGGTTACAAATAAATCATGGTCAAAGTTGGTCCTTGGACAAATCAGATTTTCATCCACTGTGCTACAGAATAGGTATATGCCCCAGATGATAAGGATCTTTGTCCGGTTCTACATCGGTTCTTGACCCAACACGAAAAGTCTCTGTTCAGCCCTAGAATTATCTGGTCTCTGCCTCCTAACCTGCCTGAGATCTTGGCTGATAACCGGGTCGACGACGGGCTGTGCATCCGTCCGCCTAAGGATGAGAGCTCTGCGTTGTGAGCAAACCCTAATGACTCCTTGCTCGAAGAAAACAGACAGGGTGCTGGTGAAGCTCAAGATCGCGTCGTTTTTTTTGCAATCAATCTCTGGAAAGATCGGTGAAGATCGGTGTTGCCAGAGAAAGATCTGTGCAGGGAGAAGTGAAGGAATTAATTTGAGGTTGTTACATCGAGTGAAGACCACGTTTTAGGGTCGAGATCCGGTTGGTTGTTGTTTCTGCAAGCAAGCAAGCTCTCTTTTTTTAGGTTCTTGATTTGGAGTTTTTCCAAGACGGAAGGAAGAGGGAGAAGACGGGGAGGAGGACGGTCTGGTGGCATACTTGAAGCTGTGCGGGAAGGCGGTACACAAAGGCTCAAGGCGATGTTTTATGGGGCAATGGTATGGGATCCATGGTTGATACTGGCACAGATAGTGTGTATACAATGCTTGTATTACATAAGCCTTGGGATCTTGTTGTATGCCTTTTTGGGCACTCAAGTCCCCAGATTCACGCTCAAGTATTTCTTTGACTATACTCTAGTCACCGCGACTTCCATAGTCGGATGGAGCACGCTTGCTGCCTTCTTTGTTAATGCGTTAGCCGGGTAAGCTCATCATCTCCTTCTTTTTGAGGTTTCTGCTCATTTGCACCTTGTCAAAGATATTGCAAACCCTCAGATTACTGAACAGGGACGTATACATACAATAAAGAGTGGCCGCCCTCGGCCAACAATGATTTGAAAGTCTCAGTCAGACATGGACATATGGTAGGGTTTGAAAACATTGTCAGTTCGGGTTTTTAGGGTTTTATATCCTAGGTTATCTGCACAAAACAGAGTACACATGTGTATATACATGTGCTGCTGTGTTCTTGCAGATCTCTTGATCTTGGAAAGGTGTTCTCAAGAGTAAGTTGGACAGGAGAAGGTTTTAGAGATGTTACTTTTGCTTTCAACTGATTCACAGGATGTTGTTTCTCTGTGTGGACATCAGAGCTGGCTATGTATTTCTGCTGGTTGAGAGAGCGAAAAAATGTCTAGATTTTACGATCACCATGTATATTATTCACCTCGTCTTCTGCATTCTCTACAATGGCCTACCATCTTCATTCCTATGGTGGCTTGTGTATATTGTGTGCGTGGTAGTCACATCACTCCTCGCAGAGTGGTTGTGCATACGCCGGGAGTTGAAAGACATACCCATTCGGAGTACTCGTCTTGGTGAGCTTTCTTACCCTGTTCCTCCTGGGCCCCCCTCGTGGTTCTTTTCTACACTCTAATCACCATATCTATGCCAATCTATCTACTTTCTTGTCTAAATCTCCACAGCCTACCTCTTCATTGAACTCCATATCTCTAAAGTTGCAGAAATTTTGTTGCTGGAATTTTAACCCTAAAGCTTGACCAATTTCCATTGTGAATGAAGTGCATCATCTGAGGCCATCTTTCTCAACACCTGAGAATCTGTGTATTGTCTGCATTCTTTTGGTTTCTTGCTCTTCACAAATGTTGTGCAAGTTTCTTCCTTAATCCTACTGTGGTGGTACATATTCAGACACGTACTGTTTGCTGCCTGGAAGTAGGGTATGAAAGTAGTAAGAGGTCAATCAATACTCTCTCTCCAATTTCTGTTTTTGGGAAATCCCAAGCATGTGTTTTGCAAGCCTACTTCTGACAGATGGATTGTCCTGCTTGCAGATGTTTGATTGACAGCTTCTTGAGCATGTGTTATCTACTTCAAGCAGCAGGATTGTATTTTCTCCTGGTACCATCCATGTTTTTAAGTCTTGCTGCAGTGAATTTTTTCTACAAAACATGTAATAATCCCGTCTTTTCATTTGAAAAGATATTGAACAAAAAAACCTGTTCTTAAAAAAGCACCAAACAATATAAGTGGAAACATGAGTTTTCACAAAGTCTCTGGCTTTTTTCCCTCAAACTAATGCATTTGCTGTAATGAGGTGACAAATCATGATTAGGTTTTGCATTCTTTGATTGGCTTCACAATGTGAGCATAGATCTATTGTGAAATGCTTCTTCGAGAGGTTTAGGATTGCCTGCAAATTATGACATGCCTTTTGAAGTCTCTACAGGAATACGAATGACTTGTATGTGGTCAGTTTACTGAAGTCATGTAAAGGACATGTGAGTGTAGCCATTGAACATGAGCTTATGACCTTTTTATGTGTGCGTCTGTGATTGCATGAATTGGACTGTTAAAGAGTGGGAAAGTTGGAGAAGCTTATAATGGTGATGATGATGATGATGATGAAGAAGTTCTAGGAGGAGCTATTGTTGGAGGCCTGTAGTTATATTAAGACAGAAACCAAACTATATAATTGCATCCCCAAAATGTCAATTTAACTTTGCAGACAAGAAGCATGTTGGCCGTTTCTTGCTTCTCTGTTCTGCTTGATTGCAAGCACAGCAGTTGAATTTGAGACTCTTATAAAAGCAGATAAAACACAAGAAAAAACCTGGGGAAAAAAAAGGAAAGAAACAGAGGCTACAGGATGAAGGTATGTACACCTTTTTCATCAATTTTGAGACTCATGGAAGAAGGCATGTTTACATCCATTATTTACATACCTCAAGCCCCACACATAAATTTGAATTTGCGGTCTTAAAAAATGAAAATGCCCATCTCCTTGCACGACTTGCTTTGTGCTACTGGTGATGGGTTTAAGTCCTAGGTTTCGTCATTTCTCCTCTTAGGGCTCCCTATTGTGTGTTCTGTGCTTTAGAGTGTTGTCTTTTGTTTGGACATTGGTCCTTTCTTTCTTCTTCTCTTGTTCCCTTGCCAGGTGTTTTTCCTTTTATTTATTTATTTGATTTGAAAAGATTACTAATAGCAAAGCAAATGGACCAATCAAATAGTTTAATCAATAAATCAACAATAGTGAAAGATTGTGCCATGAGAACCAATCGAGCAATGTAGACGTGCAAAGCAAAATCAAGATTGTGCAGTGACTTTTGCTAACCACTTATGCACAACATGCATCCTGTGTTGTGCAAATATGTTGATCTGATAACCATTTTTTAACCAATTCAACAAGTTTTTATTGTTCTAGATCCACAACATGCTCTTAGAGTGCATGGGTCAGGATGCTTGAAAGATGATTTTTTTTAATGTTTTGTTGTTCTCCAAGGAGTTTAATAAGCCCATGAGACTTCAGGGAAGCATGATGTACTTAGTACTTACCACCACCAGTCTCATTAATTCCATTTATCAAAGCACGTTCCTAATTGTATTTGCTTAGTTTGTTTCGAACATAAGTCAAACTATCCAGTCGTTCTGATGGAATCGGCTCATTCTGCGTATTCTGGGGTGGAACCGGCCAACTCGGTCTTCCTGTGCACACTCAGCTCTTGCACAGGATCCGGTTTTCTTATCGCAGATGTCCAGTTCCTGACGGAATGGTCTCATTCTGCTTATTCTGCGATGGAACCTACTGACTCGGTTTTCTTGTGCATGCTCGGCTCTTGCACAGGACCCGGCTTTCTTGTCTCAGCTGTCCAGTTCCTAATAGAACGGGCACATTCTGCGGATTCTGCGATGGAATTGGTCGACTCGGTCGCGGTCTGCACTCTCAGCTCTTGCACAGGATCCGGATTTCTTCCTCTTTGCGGAGTTGCGTTGCGTAAGGAGACGGGAGCAATTGCACATGGGTTGTTGATGGCGTGCTTCATGGGATTGCGTGCCGGGCCTGTCTGTGTGGGTACGCATCTGATATGCTGCTGAGATGAGTGCGTTCAAGAGGCTGAAGCTGCTATCGCAGCCGCAGCAGCAGCAGCTCCTTCTGTTTTGTAATGTTGGCACGTTAATGCGCTTTCCGCAGACGGCGATTACATCTGCTGATCTCTCGCGGACTCACACCATCCTTGCTGCTGCTTCCAGTCGAGGGTTCTCCTCGTTTCTGGGCCGTACGAATGGCGGGTCGCCGCTGCAGCAAATTAGGTCAGGGGCGTGTGTTCTCAGGAAGGGTTTCACTGGATTGTTGCAAAGGCGACGATCTGGGGATGTGACTCAACCGCCGGTTGTGGTAGTTGCGGGAGTAGTGCGCTGGAAGTATGCAAGGGGGATCGCCACCGCAGCTTTGGCGCGTGGGGAGGGAGTTGCGAAACAAGCGATTGGGTCTTTTGCTGCTGGAGCCAGAGTGGAAGGGACGAAGAAATCGCTGAGCGAATCGATCAAGCACTATGCAAGGTGCTACTATGAGTTATCCAAAGTTCGGCTCAGGTATGTCCCGGTTTGTGGACAGCTTCTTACAGCATTTCCCATGTGATGGCACGCTGTGCAGGCTATTCAGCTCTTGTTGGATCCGGAGATATGGTTCTAGGGTTAGGGTTTGGGTTGCCAGCCTTGAAGATTATGGCAAGGAATGTGTCATATTTTGTTGCCAATGCAATACTTCAAATTCTTCACAGGGAATCATTGTTTGGGGTGACTGGGTGGGCAGTCTGTTGGTTGTGACAACTGCTGGGGTAGGGTTTGTGATGGGGAGTGGCGAAGTGGTGGATTGGGTGGGCCTATGTTGGACAACCATCGGCACCATGTTGGCTGCTGCTTCTGCCAATGCCTTCAATCAGGTGCCACTTTGTTCAACTTTTGTCCCTACCTTCGGTTTCACATATTTCAGTGCTGTTTCCAAGAGCTGTAAGAGTGTCAGTTCCAGTGACCCCTATATACTATTGCTGTGGTTTTGGTCACCATGCATCAAAAAGTGTCACATCCTTTGCTGTGGATTGCATGTAGTCCTGTATATTTTGCAGCCCTCCACAGCCTGTTTAGACCTTTCACAGTGCCCTAATCTGTCAATTTTATCTCACAATTCCTTCCCAGAAGGAGCTCTGATCTGGAAACTTGCATCACCTGTCTACCAAGTGTGGAATTCTATATTTGGCAGCAGCCATGTGTATACAAGTTAGTGATGTTCATTTTTGTGCTCCCAACCAGTAAAACGTCATCAGAGTCAAGGTTGCTTTAGCTTTCTTTAGTTTTAATGGGCATCATATGTGTAAGTAGGGTAGCCATTCCTGTTCAATTTGGAAACTCTTGATCTATTGGCCATTATTGCTTGATTCCACATGTATTTCTTGCTATGTGGTCCAGTTGCACTGCAAACACGTGAATTAGAAAGGCAATGCTGCAATTTGAACCAATTTTGAGGAGATCTGATCACTATGTGGAGCAAAATTTTCAAACGTAATCTAACATAGTCATAGACCATCTGAGGAGATAGTTTAGACAGAGCAAGATTCTGGGCTGTGCCCTGAAATGTGAACAGTGATAACTATATAAGAATGGGTTCTTTGATAGATAAAGAGTGTTTAGGAGCTCAATTCACAATATGAAGAGCTGGTCAGAATTTGATAATTGTCCAAATTGACTCTGAGCTTCTTAAATTGCCCAGTTTGCAAGTATTTGTGAAAATATCTGAGCCAGATGCTATATGGAACACACCAACTCTTACCTCAATTGATTTCAATGAGGAATGTGGCAGTTCATGAACTAAAACAGCTCTAGATCCATGTGTCAGGATGTTGATCTTCAATTGTCAGCCTGATATGAGGTCATTTGTTATCATTGCAAGAGTGCCAATTGGTGCCCACTGGGTTCAAACATATTATTAGTACATGAGCAACAGTAGGTCATAGTTCTTAGCAATAAGAACATACAAAGCTTTGGAATTGCACCACTTCAGCAGATTGAACATTGTCAGGCAGCATACAGTTTGTTCAGAAGTGACTAGCCCCCGGTATTTTAGGTTGGGCGACCTGTATGTCAAGTATAAGAACAAAGAAGTGTTTACTGAGCATAAGGTTTGGATCTTGATGCTAGCCAACTGAACCTGCACATGGTTTTGCAGATCATGGAAGTAACAACTGATGCACAGATGAAGCGAACAATGCGGAGGCCACTGCCATCAGGGCGTATGGGAATGTCACACGCAGTGGCATTTGCTGTGACTATGGGTGTTTCTGGTGTCACCTTGCTTGCTTGGAAGGTTTTTGTTCATATTTTGCCCCCATATTTTCTTGAATAAGACTGCTAAATTCAGGAACAAGCTTATCACATAACTTGCTGGCAAGATGCTCTATGTTCTGGCTCTTTCCCTTGAATGCTTGTCATGGCAGATTTTATGTTCTTCTCACAGAATGGGTGTGAGAAATTATACATAGATCCTTATATGATGGTGTGACCAAGTAATGAGCATGTTGATCATGTTGCTGTCTATTAC
>Ga0116231_10005759_pt1 | contig 24202 bp, 13 predicted proteins | sample S1TSphgellanicum_2_FD_89695 | JGI IMG/M metagenome (GOLD analysis project Ga0116231, IMG submission 89695) | Host-associated microbial communities from peat moss isolated from Minnesota, USA - S1T2_Fd - Sphagnum magellanicum MG | ecosystem: Host-associated > Plants > Peat moss > Unclassified...
CTGGTAACTTGGTATTGAAGTAGTTTAAACCAGTGTTGGGTGGTTCTCACTAGGACCTCTGGTTTTCACATCAGTTTGCAAACCGGTTCTCACAATGAGAACCAATTGGTATCACATTTGTTGATAATCGGTTTGATAATCGAATTGATGATTTTCACCCAAAGGAGAACTAGGCTATTGAGAACCGGGTTGGTTTTATGAGAGAACCAAAACCCAGTTCTCAAGTTAGTAATTAGATTAGGCTAGTTTAGGGTTTAGGTTAGTAATTAGATTAAGTTGATTGTTAAGTGTGATGCTCATTGATATAAAAACATGTTTGGGGTTAGCTATTCCTAATCATGATTAGGAGTTCATTTTTTCTCACATTGATCCTTTGTGTTGCTTTTTCACATGCCTTGTTTGGTTGCTCTTTTGTGTTGTTCCTTCAATTTGCCCCATCATGTTGTTGGTGTTGCTATTTATTTGTCACATTGTTAGTGCTACTATTGGTTTGTCATGTTGCTAATGTTGTTTGTGGTTTGTCACATTGTTGGTGTTGTTGGTTCATCATGTTGTTAGTCCTACTACTAATTCACCAATAACATCACATTTTTAGTCTTGTTACTAGTTTGTCATGTTATTGGTGTTGCTAGTGCTACTATTAATTCGTTGCATTGCTCCCAAGTACCCACCTTAACCTCCTATGTTGTTGTCGTCCTTTTGCATTGTTCCTTCACATTGGGTGAATGTCAAGTGTAGTGGCTCACTTTTGGAGTCAAAATAACAATTTTTATAAGGTGTTTTGTTTTTAAATGTTTATAATGAGTATTTTAATTTTAATTTTATTAAATGATGACTCATTTAATACTAACAACTTGATTATAAAGACATTTGCATAACTATTTTTTGGAAATATTGCATTCATTATCAATAATGGACTTTTGAACACAAAAAATATGGATTGATCAATTGACTAAATTGTTAAGAAATTCAAGAATTCATATTAATTCAATTCTAAATTGTTTATAATGATTAAGCATGGGTTAAAAAATGAAATCATAAAGTTAAATGTGAAATCCTTTTTTTGAGAAACTTTAACCAAATGGTAGTTATGAACTTTTGAAAGGTCGAAATTGGACCTTGTTTTCAAAAGTTTTTTTGAAATGAATTTTATTTTCGTTTGTCAAAATTTTTATACCAATGGGTTCATAATTAAAATATTCAAATGGGTTTTTATTCTTATGGACTTTATGGGTTTTTCTTTTAAAATTTTCAAAATGATTTCACCATATCAACTAACAACATTTTTCAATATAGGTTTTAACCTAGTTTTAAGAGCTTTCATAAGTGACTAAAACTTTAGTAATCAAAGATTACACTAATGAATTTTTAGAATTTAAAACCATATCCATATGCATCATTTACAAGAATTTGCTTATAACTCTTGTGAGTGTTATGTCTACCTTAAATGAGTCATTATACTATGCATACACCCCATTGTTCCTTTGCATTGTTGGTCGTTGTTCTCATTGCATGTGTTTTAATGAGGTACTACCACCATCACCATCGCATTGCAAGTGACAAGTTGATGGTCTGTCATGTTGTTGTACAGCTCCCGTTATGAAGTACCCACCATCACCATTTACCCTCTCTAGTGTTATTGTTGGTTTGTCGCGTTACTAATGTTCTTATAATTAGTTTATTGTGTTGTTTGTGCCATGGTGAAGTATTAGCCCCGCCCATTACCTTGTGTAGGTGGTGGAATTCCTTTGCAATCAAAAACATAACCACAAAAAAAAAAATTCCACTTTTTCATTTTTTCCAGTTTTTCCATTTTTTTATTTTATCTCTTGTTTTTTCCAAAGAGGGTTTATTTTTGGGTTGTTTATTTTTTAAAAAAACTCATGAATTTTTTTTTAATCCAACATTAATAGAAACATTTTATATTTTCTTGCAAAAAAATTTGAAGAAAATTTTGAAAAATTTGTAATTTCTTTTGTAAATGTTTCCATTTTAGGTTGTAGGATAGGTTTTGGTGTTTTGGTTTATCATAGACTTTTTTGGTTTTTTTCTTCCATCTCAAAGTTGCATTTTCTTGTGAACATTGAAAATGGCCCATTTCTTAAAAAATTAAAATATGATGAATGAAAATACATGTGAAATGTTCATGAATGATGTAATGGAAGAAGAATGTTTGTAAGAATAAACCCTACTTTTCAAACAAAAAATAGCCAAAATCCAAAAAATGAAAAAAAAACAATGAAAGAAAATAGAAAAAAATTGCATGTTCAAAAAACAATTTAGAAAGCACATGATAAAAATTCTTTATGTTGGGTTTTTTTTGTGTGAATCATAACAAAAATGTTGATGTGAAATGCCTTCAAACCTTGAGTTGTTTTCTTTGTTACAATAGTCCAATCTTGTTTTGTAACCCTAAAATTCAAACAAGGAAAGGTTTAATCATATATAATACAACAAATGGAATAACAACATTGAAAAAACATGTGAATGCAAAACATTTTATTCTTGCAAAAAATGTCTGTGGAAGAAGTAAATAGTCCATTAAGAGGAGAAGTGGAAAAACAACTTGCCAAAAAAGATCAAAGTCATCTAACATTGCAATTATTAATTCTTTCACTACCAAAGATCCTTTCCAAAAGGATCATATGCATTAGACATTGTTTTTTGAAGATATGGGCTTGTTGATTATTAAAAATCGTCTACCCATGCAATTTGTAGAAAGTTTTTAAATGAAGCACATATGTTTGCATTTGTGTCCAAAGCTTGTTTTTCCTTCCAAAAAACAATTTCCATAAGAGATTTTCCTTAAGTTGGTGGGAAAAACTAAATAGTTGTTGTTTACTAACTTTGGCAAAATGTAATTCTACAACATCAAGCTTTGATCTTTGGATGTCAAAAGGAGTGCATGACATATTTGCCCTTGTGAATAAATTTTTAAAAGGTGATTGGTAGCTAAAACATGGTACATTTGGTCTTTTTGAAGCTATAAATACTTCTAGGAAAACTTTGGGCATAAACTTGATTAAGTTATTAGGAAAAGTATAACTTGAAGAAAAGAATTGTTGTTCATATGAAAAATGAAGGTGTAAGTTGAGCACAATGACTATTGCATTAAAGGCACCTATAAGTTGTGACATTTTAAATTTGGAAGAAAATTATCAAGGCACTTTTGTTGGGCATGCATTTTCCAAGGCCTATCAATATGCTATAATAGATGAAAATGTTTGTAAAAACTTGACATACAATATAAGGAAATTTGTAGAAGTGCATATTAATATGGTCAAAAAAATTTGGGAAAGCTTGACAAAAATGGAACAAGGCCTGTGTTGAATCCAATTTGGCCCCAAAAAAGTTGAATACACTAAGGAAAACAAGGTAAGTTCTTAATAGGATGTATTGTTGTAATGAAAAATACATATGTTGTAATTTTTGTAATTAGTTTCAATTCATAGTAATTTCTTTTCTTTTCTTTTGCAAATTTGTGAGCAAAATTATTTTTTTTCAAAAGGCATTGTAATTTCAAAAAATAATCGATCTCTTTTATTTAAAAACATTATTATTAGGATATAAACTAACAATCTCCATATAAAGATAACAATGTGCTTATTTATTGATAAAAAAATTCATTTGTTAATAATAATGAACTTTTGAAATTGAAAAATATGGACTGGTCATTTAATTAGAACATCACAAAATGAAAATTTTTATATTGATTCACATTCCAAATTTGTTATTGGGACTCAATATATGATGTAATAAAAAATGAGAAACTCATATGAAAAATCTTCTTTTTGAAAACCTTAATCGTTTAATAGCTAAGGATTTTTGAATGGTCAAAATTTAACCATCTTTTCATAAGTCCATATGAGTTGCAATTTTTGTTTGGTTTTCAAGTTTTTTGTTCCAAAAACATATTTTTTGAAAGTTTTACATGAGTCATTATTCATACGGACTTTGTGAATTTTCCTCTTAGGACTTCCAAATTAAACAATGACATCAATAATCTAACATGAAAGCCAAAAAATTATGCAATGGGAAATATTACCATTAAATATTTTTTAAATTATTATATTTACATAATGTGTTTAACCATTGCACTTACTTGTAGGAGTAACAAATTCACATGTAATTGAGTTACTTGTGAATTACATTTTATACTCACCATAATTTATTAAAACATATGTAACAATTTAAGACCTCACATTTATATTATAATGAAATAGTGATTTTTTCACATCTTTTCAATTATCAACATGTGTACATGAGTTAAACCATTCATTTGTAATATGTTAAAACCATCAGTCACAAGTTGCATCTTGCACTTATTAAAATATATTGAAACACATGCATGTAATTCAATGCTTTGCAATTATACTTAAATGGTTTAGTGAGTTTTTTCACATTTCTTAAACTATCAACATCTTTACATGAGTTGAATCATCCACTTTAAACTTACTAAAACCATTATTCAAATGTTGTTATTGTGCTTATTAATATATATTGAAAAACATATAACAATTTAATGTTTCACATATATATATATCATAATGGATGGGCTACTGAATTTTTTCACTTTTTTTGAATAATCAACATTTGTACATGAGTTGAATCATTCATTTTGAATGTGTTAAATCCACTACTCACAAAATTACATTTTGCATTCACCACAATGTTTGAAATAAATGTATAAAAGTTAGGTATGTTTTACATTTATATTTGAATGGGTTAATGGTTAAGCAAATGTTCATGCATGCCAAATCTAGGATGCATGTAAACCTCTAAATTATAATATTTTCATATATTAAATCTTAGACATTTATATAAAGTAGAATGTATGTTTTTCTTTAAAAAAATTTTTGATGTTGATGGGCCCCTTTTTATGTTTGCAAATTCTTAGAAATCCACCACCAAAAAAGTTTTTAATTACATCATTAACATTTATGTTAATTTTTTTTTTTAAATGGATAAGGTTTATAGTGATTTCAAAGATTGAACTTTAAAAATTTCAAATAAATTTGATGTTGAAATTGTGTTTAAGTTTGGAATTATTAAAATTAATTTTGAATTTTTATTCAATAAAAATAACTATTTTTTCTTTCAAATTTTTTATTTCAAAGTTTTGGCAACTTTTTTGTTATTTACAACTTTTCCTTGAATTTGCACATTTTTTCCCATTTTTTTCCAAAAAAATTTCTTAAGTGAGGTAAATTCAAAACCAGAAAAAATATGGTGGTTAGGGAGAGGTGTTTAGTCCAACTATTTAATGCCTTCACCAAATTATGTTACTTTTACTTCTCGAAAAAAAATGAAGGCAAAATCTATTATTACATCATAAATTTTTTAAATTGTCATTTTTTTTCAAGTTATATAATTAGTCATTTGTATTATTGTATGATTCATGTTGTTAAACAAACATGGTATTGAAAATTAAATGGCTATGTTGACTACGTAATTTATTTATTTTTCTTGTCATTTTTGCCACTTCAAAGAGGCAACAACATCAACAAAGGATTTTTTTAAAGCAAAAAGTAAATTTTTTGTCAAATTTGAAATATATATTGTTAATGTTTTACAATAAATTATAGTAAGTAGCTATAATATTGAAGGATTTAAACAAATTTTTAACTTCGCAGCTTGTTTATAAACAAATGTGGCTAAATCTTCTCATGGATGATAGCAACATTGCAAAAATGAATTAAAACTTTTGTACCTAATCATATTGGGGAAATTTTCTTAAAAATAAACATGTTTTACATAATGGAAATAATATTGTTGAAGACTTAATGATAGCATTTTTGAATTCACAAAGATTGTAGGTCTATTTAAACAAAAAAAAAATTGTAAATTTATTAATGATGGATCCATGATTCCATGATCTGAATTTTTTTTTTTGAATAGGTTGTATAATGATGTGGCGCTTTATTACATGTCATATTCATTTAGGATTTCATATATCCATTTCATAATTCTAAAATAAAAAATTATGTAGTGCAACATGTGACTATCCAAAATGGTTTAGAAACTATTTCACTAAAAATGTCCCAATCAATTAGTTCTTTTGACCAAAACCATACAAGTTGCATATTAATCAATTTTGTGCCATTTCATTAAAAACCTAATGAATTTAGGTAGTGAAAAAAGACAAGATTCTTCTTGTATAATCAAATTTGCAAAACTATATAATTACTTGGCCAAAAACATTTGTGAAAGGTAGACAAGAATGGAACAAAACATGTTTAAATTCAAACATTAACCTAAGAAAGTTGAATATTTTAGTGAAAATAGGTGAATTTTTATTTTTTACAAATATTTTTATCTTTTGCTTTTTATTTAATTGTGTTTATTGGTTATAGGTCAGTAACATTTCCAATTTAAGGTTTTCTTGCATTTTTATTCAATTATGTTAGTTGGATATATATTAACATTATAGGTGTATTCTTGTTGCATGTTTGTTAACAAAATCATTATGTTCCAAGAGGCCTCACAATTCAAAGATGTTATCATCCTTTATTACAACAAGCAAAAATGTATTATTAAAATCAATGGGAGAATGCCACCTTTTCTTACTTGACACATTTTTCAAATAATTGTGGATTAAAGTACGTGAACAGGGTCATGACTTCCCGCGTTGGCCGCCACTACCAACTAACCTTTTGGGATGCACTTAAAGCTTATCCATGTCCCTGCAAGCTCACCTTGCTTGCCTCCTCTTTTGGGGTCAAGGTTTTTCTTAACCCCAAGGTAGGAGTCTGATTATGATTTGGGCCTATGCAAAAAAGTTCCATTTGTCCAATGCCAACTTGACAACCCTATTTGCATTTATACATTATTTTCATGATACAATCTCTTGGAAATTTTTAGCCTTTATTTCACTTACAACTTGATGTGGTACATTTTATGTGACTCCTTACCCCACTAAAAGAAAGGTGATGTCCTCATCACATTCTATGTCTCTTCTTTACCGATCTAATGTGGAATTCTTCTATGGTTTTTTGGGCATGTTCCATATCGATTCCATTCACCCAAGATGCCTCTATTGGATGGTATCTTTTCCACTTAACTAAGTACTCCCGCTCTCGTCCTCTTAGTTGCCTTGACTTGAGCACGACCTCCACTTCAAATTCTGGTTTGTTATGAACCAAGTCTAGTGGGGGCCTTAAGTTTTGCTCCCAATTAGGCCTTGAGACATCACGGGCGACTGACTTCAAAAGAGAAACATGAAATGTGAGGTGAATTCTAAAATTTTCCGGTAATTTTTCGATGCCTTGAGCTCTTCTAATTAGAGCTCCATTCTTTCAACGCTTTCTCGGGTTATGAAATTGTGAAAAGCCTCTATGTCCAAAAGACAAAACACATCTTGCTTAATAATCTTCCCCTTTAAGAAAATAAGTTGATTGCATTCAATTTGCGTTAAGTTAGCATTGAAAGCAGTTACCTTGGAGCCTCTATTTCCCACTTTGGACTTGGGACAATCTTTGGAGTAATGCCCCACTTCGTTATAGTTGAAGCATGCTCCCTTAGGCTTCCCACTAACATCTCCCTTGGGTTGCCCTTTCTTTACAAAATCTCCCTTGGGCTTGAACCCCAAGCCTTAGAATTGTTTAGGCTTTTCCTTCCTTGGGCTTCTTTGCCCTCGATTCCATTCTCCCTCATGACGTGGCTTCTTGTGAAAGAACTTGTTGTCCTTTTTGAACCTAGATTTTTCACCCCATCCCACATCCGAAAAGCCTTCCACTTTCATGATGGCTTCGAATAGTGAGGAGGGCCAATTTTCCTCAAGCTTACACTTGGCCCAAGTTAAAATCCCCATCACAAATTGGCACCCATGATCCAACTCATGCATGTGTTGGATCTCAAACATGAGTTCGGAATAAGCCTTCACATATTGTTGGAAGTTGTCGTTTGTGACATTCACAAGGTTGCGGAGTTTGCACCTCGAAATGTAATCGGAATTCTTTGGAACAAATTCGGATTTGACACGTTCCTTAAAAAATTCCCAAATGTAACCATGGTTATTTCCCTCTTCTTATCTCAATGTCCTCCACCATGTGGTGGCATAGCCTTTCAAATAAGATTAGGTAAGCTCCACGGCCGAATGTCGTCCAACCTTGGCAGCACGTAAATAATCCTCCATTTCGGCAAACCACGCATCCATAACCTCTCAGTCGCAGGCACCATCAAAGTTCCAAGGTTTAGCCGGTTGAAATCTCGCATTCTTGGATGATCCTCCTTTGAGGGCCACAATCAACTCACTAAAGTCAGGCCTATTCATTTTGAGGAGGACTTCCAATTATTCCTAGGTGAATAGGACTAAACTCCGTTGCTCCTCTTCACTTTCGAGTTCATCTTGGTCCTCCCAAGTTCTTGGTTCCTCCTCCCTAATTGATTCTAGCGAGACTACTTAGTCTTCGATGGGTTCTTCCAACATGGTCTCTTTGTTTACTTACGGTTCTTCTCGGGTGCCATCCGAAACTCCCAAGAAGTGAATCAAGCTCTATTGGAGCTCTGATACCAAGTGATGCACTCCCAAGGTCCTAATTAAACCCAAGATGGGTATAAGTTACTCAAACAGCGAAATTATGAAGAAATCGGGCATGCTCCCAGCTCTCAGCACTAAAAGGGGTAAAGGGGTGTGTTGAAACTTTGGGATGGGACTAAGAAGAGTGACAAGCTTTAATTACTTATTCAAACCTGTATCAAATCAACCAACAAGTTAATTAGATCACTTTTTAAAGCACTTTTAGTGTTAGGACAAGCCACAGGCAACTCTGGATTCACAAGATTCACCACAACCCGGACTTGGAGGAAACCACCACCTTCCCCCATATAGTATTTTCTGTGTTTCTCCGCGACACCTACATCCGAATGACTTTTTTTCCTGAAACTCCGAAGGAGGAGTCCCGAAATTGTCGCAACCCCATTTTGATGGAAGTGTGAAGATGAAATTCACACTCCCAAAAGTGGGACTTGGGAGTCCTTCGGGACTCCCAAAACTTCAGAGTCCGATTGCAGGGGTCAAGAAACCTTGCATTGAGGTGTTCTTTATACTGTTGAAAAGTTCTTGAAGTGTAGATGTCCAAAATGGCCTCGCATGAGCCATTTGGACATTTTCAGCACAAGTTATGTTTGAAAGAAGGGCCGAGAGTCAAACTGGCAGTTTGACTCCCAACCACTAAAAGTTGGGAATCGTTCCGATCTCGGTGTGTGCAGGTGGAGTATGACACACTACTAGACAACTTTCAAGGAGAGCTACAAGTTTTCCTCAGACCTCGTCCCAATCGGAAGTCAAAGCGAGAAGTTATGAATGCCCAAAGTCCTGAGAGTCCAAACCGAGACAATTTCGGGACTCCATTTTGGGAATCCCGGGAAAAAGTGGCATTCGGATGCAAGTGTGATGGAGAGACGCAAAAAATATTATATGGGGGAAGGTGGTGGCTTCCCCCGAGTCCGGGCCGTGGTGAGTCAAGTGAGTCCAGGGTTACCCATGGCTTGTCCTAACACCAAGGGTGTTCTAGAATGTGAACTAACCAACTTGTTAGTTGGTTTGATGTAGGTTCAAATGAGTGAATAGCTTGTCCCTCTTTCTAGTCCAATCCCGGAGCTTCAACACGGCCCTCTACCCCTTTTAGTGCTGAGAGCTGGGAACGTGCCCCGAGTCCTCCACAATTTCGCAACTTGAGTAACTTAGTCCTGACTTAGGACTAACTAGGGTCTTGGGAGCACGTTCGAAATTGTCCCGGTTTGGACTCTCGGGACTTTGTGAGGTCATAACTCTTTGCTCAGACCTCCGATTGGGATGAGGTTTAGTCCTCGAGAGCTTTCCAACGGTGTATCGCACTCCACCTGCACGCACCGAGGTCGGGTTGATTCTCGACTTTTAGTGGTCGGAAGTCAAACTGCCAGTTTGACTCCCAACCCTTCTTTTTGCCATAATGTGTGCTACAAATGTCCAAACAGCCTATGCAAGCCTATTTTCGACATCTACACTTCGATAAGTTTCCAATTATATAAAGAACACCCCAATGTGAGCTATTTTGACCCTTGCAATCGAACTCTGAAGTTTTGGGAGTCTCGGAGGACTTTCAAGTCCCCATTTTGAGAATGTGAATGTCATCCTCACACTCTGTCAAAGTAGGGTTGCAACATTATTAGTTATAGGTCAGTAACATTTTCTAATTTAAGGTTTTATTGCATTTTTATTCAATTATGCTAATTGGATATATATTAACATTACATGTGTATTATTATTGCATGTTTATTAACAAAATCATTATGTTCCAAGAGGCCTTACAATTCAAAGATGTTATTATCTTTTATTACAACAAGCAAAAATGTATTATTAAAATCAATGGGAGAACGCCACCTCTTCTTACTTGACACATTTTTCAAATAATTGTGGATTTACATTTTCTTATTGCGAATGCTTGTGTTTTGAACTGGTTTAATAGTCATTAGTTATTGTCTAATGCATTGTAATTTGACATTACCATGTGAAAGAAGAAATTACAAACCCACCTACCTAAGTTAATTTGATTACTAATGATTCTAATATTGTTTTTGAGTTGTCTTTGTTTGCTACCAATATCAAGAAGGAAGTTTGTGGTGTTTTGGAATCTTTCTTTTATTTTTTAAGCAGATATGAAAAAACAAATTATCATAACATGATATGTTTAATGCTAAACCTTATATTTAAAAATCTTCATTCAATATTTTTTTGTTGGCCATGAAGAAGGTGTGAGCATTGTTAAGGAATACGATAAACAATTATTGTATCCTATGCTTTTGAAATGTTATCATAATTTACATCCAATGGCAGAATCTAAAGTTGGACATGTAGATCAAATAGATGAAAATTTCAATTTGAACTTTTTTAACAAGCCTCTAGCATAGGTGAACTAATTAAAGAACTTGTCACTAAAAAAACTATTGGTTTTCAAACATTATCAAATAGATCCCAAGGAAATCAAATATCCTTTTCAATGGTGGGGAAAACATGATGCCATGTTTGCTATTGTTGGTTTTTTGGCTTGCCAAATCTTAAGGATTGTAGGATCACAAATTGAGATTGAAAGGTTTTTTTTCTTTAACATGCATATTTACAAACCTAAAGAAATGTTAGTTATAATCAAATGATTTATAGAAATTGAATGTTGTGATCTTATAATTAATTGTAAATTGCCTTCCAATTTGGTGGAGATGATTGAAAAGGATTTAGATTTTGAAAGGAGTTTGAAGGTTCTTTTGAAGGGATGAACTTGTGGACATATAAATGCTAGAAGAAAACATTATATGTTTTTCATTCTTTTTTAACTTTTTATTTTTTTAATTTAAAAATAATGTTTAAGAAAAAAACTTTTGATAATAACTATGTGAAAATTAAATTTGAAAACTAATTAGTATGAAATATTTAAAAATTGGCATTTTGAAACCTAGGTGAAATTATATATATATTTTGAAACCCTACCCAAGTCTATTAAAGATAATTTTATTGAAAAATAAACAATTAGGGCAAGTTTCATAAAATCTTTTAAAGCTTAAACCTAATGGTTTTCAAAAAAAATAAAATCAAAAACCACCCAACATTGGTGACAATCGTACAACCCCCCACAATTATGTTGGCATTGCTTGTTTGGGTGAAACAAGGTACTAAACTTGTGTCAAGATCTCATTGAAAATTAAAACTAAAGTAAACCCAAAAAACTACCACATTGAATTGAATTTTATTTACTATCTTGTAGCCATTCATGGTGAATTTCTTATGCATGTTCTCTCTAGTGTTGAACATGTAAAAGATGATTTACATGGTTTTCCTTGAAGGTTTTCACTATACTTGCCCTTATTACACACCATAAGAACATTTGGAAGGTTAATTCACAATGACACCTTTCACACTAGTCATTGGAGAAAAGACCTATTCCTTACAAAAAATTTTCATAAATAAAACAAATGTAACACATGATATCAAATGAAAAAACCAAAATTAGCAATTAAAATATCATATCAATGTTACTTTTATGCATTTAATCTTTTTGCAACATGAGTTACCAATGTACAAGAAAATGTACGTTGAAAGCCCTAAATTGTTATTGTTCAATTGAGGTGGAGGCACCAAAAAATATGTATATATAGTTGTGAAAGAAAATCCACTATGATCTTAAGCAAAACCAATGTCTACTAAAACGCTTAGACACCATTTTTTTGGCCTAGCATAGCTAAAGTTGTTTGTGTTTATAAACACCCTTTACCATATTACATGGTCTTGTAAGAAACAAAATTATGACTTCGTTCATTAAAGTTGAAGTTCGAGATATTATTATGAGAATTTCAGGGAAATTTGGCAAGGACTCCATTCTTATGATGTAGTTTTAAAAATTAATTAAAATAATCACTATACAACACAACAAACAAACAAACATAACAAGAAAGTTGTAAGGGTTTTGCAAAAAGGAAGTTGTCGTCTAAAAAATCAATTTCCAAAAAAAAAAATCTAAAGCTACATAGCTTGAAGAAGAAAAAATTGCAATGGAAAAAAATTGTGAATTTTTTTTGTTATATGTCTCTTACTATTGGAATCTTTCAGTAACAAATGCATCTCTAGTATCTTGTTTTCTAAAATGTTAATGATTTGTTTTTGCTTTTCACACATGTTCATCACCCAATTTTACCCAACAATCTTCAAAAAATGTTTATGAAAACACAACTCATAATTTCTTACCTTAAAATTATCACCAAAATCCTTTAAAATCAAATGAACTCTATCATTTTAATTCCAAAAATGTTGTCGACCCATTTTTCCTACTCTGATGTTGAAGAATGTATCCATTTTTCTATGAATTGAAGATTTTCATCACTTAGTTCTTTAATCTTAAAATATGTGCAAAAAGCCCATGAAATCAAAGCTCATTATTCCTTGCCGTAAATATGCTACTAAAAGAAAACTTTACAACATTCATTGTTGACACAAGTAAATTTGATAACTCATTTGGAGGGTTGTCAAGGTCTTGCCCTCTATCTGTGACTGATATTGTTGATAACATTAGATTCAACTTTAAAATCGTCATTGATAATATGAAGATTTTGGACATTTATGGCTTGCATTCTCTTTGGTAAAAAATCCATGTCCAAGACATAAACCCCCTTTGTTCACACATATGTACGTAACATGCCTTTCATGACTCAAAATTTTAATAGGCATTTGGATTTCATGAATTAGAATTAATTCCATTGTAAACAAAACAAAGATAATGTTATTTATGTGAGGAAAAATTGAAATTTTGATCTTCAAAATCCTTAATTCTTGCTTTATTTAAATTTGGAGGTTATCAAGCAAGTTGTAAGGAGAAGTGTTTATTAATAAACGTGATATTGTTTAATAATGATTGTTACTTGATAATGATTGTTAATAAATAATGTTGTTAATAGATCTTATAAAAGAGTTAAATAAGAAAGAAAAGTGAAATGGATTTCATAAAAAGTGTGAGGGAGGACGAAATTGAAGATAATTTTGGAAATAATGACATGGAGGAAGTCTAGGATTCCCATACAAAACAACTCAAATTCGACAATTTGATGATGTGTTGGCATTTCAACATCCTATTGATTTGACCCCTTTCTTGTAGTATTTGCAAGATTGCATTGACAATCATTGATTAATGGATGTAGTATTAGACCATTTCCCACCTCCAATCTCTTGATTTATATGCATTGTCTAGCTTTTATTCACCATCTACAAAGTAAAATATGGAAAATATGAATTTAAAGATGAAGGGTAATTGCCTTATTTGAAATTAAATGTACATCCAAACAAGGTTGTTTAGGGTGTTGAATTGTTAAGGTAAGAGGTGTGAATAAAATACACAAGATAAGAGTTTTGTTTACAATGGAATCAATTCCAATTCATGAAATACACGTTTCTATTAGAATTTTAGGTCATAAGATGTGTGTTTTTGTTAGGTACATTTGTGTGAGTGAAGAGGTCTATGTCCTAGATGTGAATTCTTTACCAAATGTAAACCATGGATGTCCAAATTTTCACATTGTCAATGAAGATCTTGATGTTAAACCTAGTATTGCTAACAACATTGATAAAAAATAATTATATTCATCTATCATCTTTTTCAATAGTTACATGTGTTGTTCAACTTGATTAACGTAATAGTCCATTCCTTCTAGACATGAAAATTTGGGGAAGTGCATTTATTTCATGTAGTTTGTCCCTAATGAATATTGTAGGACTATTAGGATGTGGGAGCACCTAGGCTTTTTTCAAAATAGTAAGGACTTCCAATATGGTGGTAGGTTAATGGAATTTAATTCAACTCTTAATGAGCGAACCACAACCCCTTTACTAAGAATATGCACCAAAATTGTAATGTCAACCTTTGCATTGTCATCCATGGATGTAGGAAATGTATGACCTACTTATGTATTTAACTAAACCAATAGGAGGTGGTAAAGATAACATATTAATAGATTTTGGCAACAAACTTGAACTCTTGGTCTACATGTGCTTGGGAAAGGGACATGTGTCATATTTAGTTTCATCTTTTTATTCCTTAGCTAGTAGATGCTCCAAGCTTGGGGAACAATCTATTATCATCATAATTCCTTCATTTGTTGTAGGCTTCAAAGGTTTAATTTCGAAATTTTGATCTTGATCACTATTGATACATTTTTATTCAAATTTGAGTTCATTTTTTGAGTTTACAAGAAATTAAAATGTTTAGAAGGATCATTTCCATTGCATATGTAAGGATGAATTCTGTATGAAACCTCTTGTTGTGCATTTTTTTACTTCCTTTGCCAAGTTCTAAAAAACAATTGTAGCCCAATTCACCTTGTTCCCCTTCTTGGCCTTGAAAATGTACCACATTAGTTTCTTAGGACAATACATGCCTTGTTTGCTTGAACCACAATGGTTGCAACAATGCCACAAAATGAATTGGATATTCATTTTTGAGTTGAAAAATTGTCAATCCTTTTATTTCACAAATGCTTTTATAAGGGCAATGTATTGCATGCTTCAATCTAAACTAAAAACTTGACACTTTTGCATTCCTTGATTCCAACTTATAATAGTTGCAACACCCTTGCCATTACATCTTCAATAATGACAATCCTTTGCTTTTGAATTTCAACTTCAATGCATTCAAAGTTTAGTTATGTAATGTTGTTGATGAATTCATGAATCAAACAACCTCTTATTTTTCCTAAATAAAAGTTCATCAACCCAATGACAGGAACCTCCTATATTTAGGCCAAATCTTTGGTCACAACTCAACATTTGAACTTGCTCATCTCCTTCACTTCAAATGTTGTTGTAGTTTTTCGCTTTGCAACTTTCTTTGTTTTCCTTATTTCCATTTCCTTTGCATTTACCATTGATATTATAACAAAATGAACTTCTCTCTAGACTCCCTCCTAACTTAAATTTGAAAGTAACAATTAACAAGTGAATTAGACATAATGATAAGAAAAAATAAATTTATTGTTGTTGTGGTATGGAAAGAAACTAAATAAGGTTTGCTTTTGTACAAGGTCTATTTTCAAACCTTCCAACCATTTTTGGCAAATTGCCACGAAGGTGAAAAGGTCTAAAAATTGGTTGAACCTATCCCTTAGATAAATGTTTTTGAATTCTTTCTATTTAAAAACTACTCATGGATGTTGAGCTCCATGTGCACATGATTTCATTTTTTAATGAGAAAAGGGAGCGCAATTATAGATAAGACTTAGTGACAATAATACAATAAATCAATCAATTTGATTCATATTTTAAGTTAGTAGTAGAATGCCAAAAATGATTGAACATATTTACATTGTCTATTCATCTAATTAACTAGAAGAAAAATTGTCATTTACAACCAATTTTTGCAATAAAAAGACATCATTTGAAATTACTTTTCAATTGTAATTGACATTTTTGGTTGCCAAATATGTTTTCTTCAATGGTGGGAAAAATTTGAAACAATGTTCCTTACTATTGGTTTTCTAACTCACCAAATTTTGAACATTGTTGAATCACAAATTGAAAAATAATTTTTTATTCCCTGGCTAGAGTACTCATTGACTTTAGGAAATGTTGTTTACATATTGAAAATTTAGTGAAATTGATATTTATCAACAAAAAATGGCCTAATGGCCCTAAAATAGGATGTAGATCTCCATTTAATTAATAAAATTCCTTAAGAAGGATATGGACTTAGAAGAGGAGTTAAAAGAATATGAAAGCGATTTCAAAAAAGATGAAGTTGTTGGTATGAAAATTGAATAAATAAATTGTTGGTTTGAAAAAAATAAAATTGTAACATTACTTATGATTTAAAAAAAACTTAAGAATAAGAAAAAATCAATGAATTGTTTATAATTTTGGTATGATATTTGAAAAAAGTAATAATTGGTTTGTAAGAATCACCAAATGATAATTGGTTGTTCTCAAATTTATGAGAATCAGAACCGGTTAAATTCTTAAAATATATATTGATACCCTGATCCAGTGTACATATATTTTTAAATTAAAAAAAGTGAGAATCAAAATTTTTGCAAACTATTTTGTGATAACCGAATCTGGTGGGTATCGGAAAAAGACAGAAAATGCTTATGACGGACTCTCATCAAGTCCATCTTTTAAGAAAACAACTATCTCTACACTACATCAATTCCCAGGGTTTAGCATCCTGAGTTTTCAAATGGAAAATCCTAAATGGATGAAACATTTGTGAATCAAGACCCATGGATGAATGATGAAAGGTATGATATTAGTGTTAAACCAATAACATGAAAATTTCATCCATGTTGTCAATATCATCAAATGTTTGGGGAAACTTGATTATTGCTCGTCATTTCATCAATATTTTCATGTCATGGACTACGTATGTTCAATGTCATGAAATATGGTCCAATTTCATCTATGTGATCAGTTTCATCCATCCATAAAATCATCATCCACATGGACATGAATTGGATGAAAATTTTCCATGTCATCAATTTCATCCACATTTTGAACAAGCGAATAACACCCACCCCACCCAAAAGAGTCCCACTACAACATCTTTGCGAACCCCTTGTGTAAGAAGCCTCTTGTAAGCCAAAAAAAAATTTAGTAAGCAACTTCAAGTGTATTTGGAAGGCACATTATCAAGTGGAATTTTTCCTCCACAAATGGGGCTGGTCTTTTACGTAATTGGGTAAGTATCATAGTAAGTAGGTAGGTAATATAAGTGGTTACTTTGTGTATGTAGGTAATTAAGTAAGACAAATTGGTGGCTACAAGACAATGTTTATTTTTTGGGCGAATTTTTTTCAAATTTCGACTTGAAAAATATGAATTTGACTTATAGAAGGGATTTTTTTCATGAGAAAAATGACCCAAATTTGCTAGATTTCAAAGGAAAAAAATTCCAAAATTTCAGAGTTTTATAATAAGTTCCATTAGGTAGCCAAAAATATAGAAGGATTCTTCCTTTTTTTTAAAAATTTCATATCTAGTATGTAGCCAAATCTGGCTAAATCATCTTATGGATGATCATCACTTCAACTACATCACAAAATTGCAAAAAAAAACCCTGCTACAAGGTGAGTACCTAGATGCATGTGGATGTTAGCACATACTACTAACCATGGTTAGCTATGTGAACCGAATACAATGAAAAACTGTTTCCTAATCCATATACCGTCCATCCTGCATGGTGTGATTGCGGGTGTTGGTTCACCATGGCCCAAACACATTCCAACTTCTTTGGATTTTGTTAAGTTGTTAATATGGTTGCAATGTGTTTGGGGAAAATTGGATTTTGTTAAATTGTTAAATCAATTCTTTGGGGGAAAGCATGGCCATAATATTCCTCCTCTCTAAGAAACTTGGCATGATGACTCCTTTTTCTCCTTGGTAATTTGGATAGGAAAAAGAGGGGCTGAGTTGCATAAGAAAAGTGTCTCAACAAGCATCATATGAAGTCTTTGAATCTTTCGTAGATGGGGAAATCATCCGAAGGAAATTGTGTTCCAACAACTATTTTAGTCTTCATATGAATTCTCTAGATTTTTCATTTTGTTATCAAATAACAAGTTTTGAACCTAAGACCTTCTTAGAAGAGAGGAAGATCTTTATCCAATAAGACCACAAATTTACACAAAGTCTCAAGGTGGGTTATTAAACTATTTTTATACAAAAATATTCTCTAGTCTTGGAAAAGTTTTTTTCTTTCAAGACTAGACAAATCTTTTTAAATAAAAAATAAAAAAAATAAAAAAAAATATATATATATATAGTAAGGAAGACACTTGGTGAATGGTTAGTACAAAGTTAATCACCATGGTTAGTTACGGGGACAGGAATACAATGAAAAAGTGTTTCCTGTTCACACACCATCCTTCTTGCTTGGTGACAGCTAGTGGGTGCTGGTTCACTCTAGTTAGCAGATGACCAGATGACAAACCATGGGTGAGGTAAAACTCTTTTTGAGGAGGTTTGTGCAGATATGACATTGAATTGATTTGATTTGATTTGATTTGATTCCATCATGCACCTGCAACTCCTTCTTCCTTCCTGTAACAACAATAACATTATAAATATATAAAAACCCTAACTTTCCTGGTCTAGGAACAAACCTCCATTCCCATCTTAGATATTTTGTTGGGTCCAATGTTACAATTGCATACACTTTCACAACTTCCGTTATACACTTAACCTCTTTGGATCTTTTCTCGGCCCAATAACAATTCCATACAACTTCCACTAAACCATATTCCTAACCAATATGATCCAATTGGCATAACCCAAGATTAAGGAACTATTTGATGTGGTGGTGTGAACTTGGTGTTTAGGGTTAAGGGTTTTTTTGGTTTCACAAAAGTGATGAAAATTTGATGGAAAAAATATCATTTTTCCAATTCAGTCTCAACTTCCGGTAGCTCTTTTAAGATATTTTTCTCAGCTCAATAGCAATTCCGTCCAACTTCCATGAAACTACATTCCTAACCAAAAACACCCAAGTTGGCATAACCAAAGATTAAGAACTATTTGGCACAGTGTGAACTGAATGTGATTTTCTTTTTTGAAAATTTTGATTTTCAAAGAAGTAATGATTTTTTTTTTTGCTGAAAAAAAACCACATTTTCCCACTCACTTTCACAATTTCCATGACCTAATTAGATATTTTCTTGTGTTCAATAACAATTCCATAAAACTTTTGCTAAAATGCACTTCTAATCAATAAGACCAGGGTTTTTTTTTTTTTCAATTTTGTCAAGTAGGTGGACTGGTGATCATCCACAAGAAGACGGAGACAAATTTGGCTATAGATCAGACACTAAACTAGATTTTTTCTCAGATTCCTGCCAAGATCTGATGACCAATAGAAACTCATTGTCTAAATATGGCAACATGTGACTGTTTTTTCTCAAAATATGGCAAATTTTGTAGTTTTCCCCGCCCCACAAACGGTTTTTCTTAACAAGCTCAGTCGCTCAAAATAAAAAGGTTGGTAACAAATGACAACCTTGACCATGTGTTATATTGGTCACTTTCCGCAAGTGCTTTTTCTTCTCAATTTTGTGATGTAGCCAAAGTGGTGATCATCCATAAGAGGAGGATATACCCAAATCTTGCTATAAACCAAATAAGAAGGTAAAAATAACAAAGCATCCCTTTATATTTTTGGCTACTTACTAGAACTTAGAGTAAAATCTGGTATTTTAAAAATAAAAAATGAAAAATACGTGATTAGAATATGCTGAAACAACACTAATGTTTTGCCAATTTGACCCAAAAAAAGAAAAAAAAAAAGAAGGTGCACAACACTTGTATATTTATAATTTTGAAAGCAATGTCACCTGTGCTCAGTACTGGATACTAAAATTGGATGAAGAGAAGTTAAAATATGCAGGTTTGGATCAGCAAAATGGTTTTGGCACCGCATTTTTGCACATTTTGCTGCTGCTCTTACAAGGCATAGGAAAGCCTAACACCTGCTAGAGAAGAGTGTAATAAATATGATATGACTGCTGCTCCTGTTTCTCATTGGCCAATCATATTGTGTACAAAACTCTAGTCTTGCATAAACTCAAAAAGGTTCGCGAGTGGAGTGCTTTGGTAAGCTGTTGAGTTTGACTACTATGAGACCTGAAACATCAAAGCAATTGGTGCAGATGTCTCAGTGGTAGCTATTTATTGCCAAGATCGTCTACACTCCAACAAAATGTGGTTTTTCTTGTGAGACACATGAAACTTAAACTTTATGGTTTCATCGATTACAATTTACAACATATGGTGTTTATTGTGACATATATTATATTAAAATTGCAACTTGACATTAGTTTAACATTTGTGTAATATGTGTGTCATGAGCCATGGCCAATTCTGTGAGAAAGACCACATTCTATTAGAGTGCTAATTGTGAGTGCCCACCATTACACCGTTTTATGTTAGCAAGTGACTTCACATTTTTCATTATTGTCCCATGTTTTGGGCTGGCTTTGGAGCATGTCTCCACCTATACCAATATAATGACTTGTACACAATATTTTGGATGAAGTAACTTTGTACATACTTTGTTACCTCCCAATTGCTAGTACCAGTGATTATGTTTTCAATTTTGTGATGTACCTAGGGTGGTGGTCATCCATAAGCTGATTTAGCCAAATTTGGCTATTAAAAATTTATGAAAGGAAAGAAATTGAACATCCTTATAAATTTTTTGTAACCTACTAGAAATTTGGAAATTTTAAAATATTATTTATTTATTTTTCAAAAATTTGCATTTTTAGGAACAAAATCATTGAATTTGTGATGAATTTTTTTTTGTTGTGAATTTTTGGACCAAAAAAGCTGGCACTACAACATATATTTTATATTGAAAATGGATGAAACACATGTTGAGAGTGGTTCTGCGATTCTGTTATAATTTCTACCTTCCATTCTCGGGGTTTTGAAAAAATACAAAATAAAAATTCAAACAACTCTTGGTTCTAGGTTTTTGAAAATGCAGAAGAAAGAAACCATTGGTTCTAGTTTTTGAAAATTTTGAAATCAAAGAAACCCTAGTTCTAGGTTTCCAAAAAAAAATAAAAACAAAATAACCGTCAGTTTCTATGAAAATTTTCAAAAACTCAATTGAGAAAAATGGTTTCTCAAAGAATGCTAATTTCAAAGATTCGTTTTGCCACTAAAACTATGGACCATGTCTTTTTTTTGAAGGCTAAACAACAAATCTATGCCAGGTGAGAACAGATGTTTAGTCAGCAACATTGAATGCTCTAGACCAATGAAAATTCATCACATGTGAAAATTGAGCCAACTCAACAAGAACATCTCACAAGGAAACAAGGTGATGACTATGCTTGAAAAAGGTTCTATTAATTTTAAGATTATTTTTAAAAATTTTGGTTGTAAACTTTACAAGTTTGCTTTTATATGAAAACATGACTCTTAGGAAGAGAGCTTCACCCTTGAACCCTAAACCAAAAATAAGGGTATGACAATAAGTTATGATGCAAAAAGTAGATCCAATTTCAGTCAGATCCACATTCATGCTATCTCAACTTGAGAAGATTGAGTTTGGTTTGAACAGAAGTAAAGCAAATTATTCTGCACGCAATTATTATACTATGAAATTGCATATTTTCAACATAATTGTGAGCATTTTTTTTCTTATTTTTAATTAATTAAAAAAATCTAACTTTCAAACTCAAAAATAAAAATCTTGAAAACCCATGTTCAAACTATTTTCTTATAGTGATGAGGCATGATAGGTTCTCGGTGTAGGAGAAGGGTACCTTTCTTCTGTGTAAAATCCTGCCCTAATTTTAGAGGACATACCTCTACAAGTCATATAAGAACGTCAAAGAACCTCAAAACACCATTGCTGAAACATTCTGCCCGATAATTGACCCTAGTTACACTAGGAAAAAATTAGGGCAGGTCTTAAAACTTTTGTAGAACATTAGTCTTTAGTTGAACCAGGTTCTTTGATTTCTGAGAACTGTCAGTCAGGGTTCCTTGTACCCAACCCTTACCCACCGGGTCTCTCTTTTCCAAAGAGAGAGAGAGAACCACCCACCATCACATAAAACCACACAACTTACCGAACACTTGTGTGTATCAAAGCTTAGTAGTAAAGGAAAACCCATCTTTGGTTGTAAGTGTGGTTTAGACATATTCCACAATTTTTTAAATTGTCATTTTTATAATGTCTTTGAGGGCATCATTTCACATGCATCAACAATAAATATATTGTAATATAATAAATAATACAATGGCTTGTACATAATAATACATTGAATCCAAGGATAACCTGAGTTTGGACCTATAAATATGTACATCTTATAGGTATTTTCATAGACCAAAATGGTTACTCATGGTCGGTGAATGTGGTGAGATTTAAATAGTCTCTCATTTTATATTCACCAATACTTCCCTTTGAATTAATTAAATTAGATTAAATTTTTATTTATTTATTTATTTATTTTGGGTTGGGTTGAAGATAGATTATACCATTGCCTTGCAAGGGTGAGTTTCTTGTGTTGGATGACATGGTGAATCGCATGTCCACGTGAAGCCCTACTTTCACCAAGTCAATTTGATAGTAGCGTTTATGAGTTCCAATGTAAACAACCTCATGCTCACATCACTTCATTTCTCTTAATTGGGGCCCAAGTGACGACGATAGTTGTTTTTAAAAAAATTTGGCCAAGGAGGAATGTTTTATTGAATCTCACTTTTGCATTATGGATGTGATGTTATGTGAGTGTATTTGTTCCAAAGGACAGAAAAGAGAAGACAAGGAAAAAAATCTAAACAAACAATCATGTGTTCAATTCAATTCGACAACAACAATATTCTTGAAGTGATGAACTTTCAAAATACATTAAAAATTATATGACAAAAAATCATATTGTAAGACACTCCATCAAAACATACGAGAAGAAAAAAAAGGAAACTATTTTTAAAAACACCCAATTTTTCATCCTCAAAAAGACTCCTTCATGTCATGAAGTGAATGAATTCATAATGAATTTATCCCTTGGGCATCATCTTTACGTTTATATACATCTACACGTACCTTTATAAAATATTTGTCTTTTTTTTTAACATGAGAGTTTTGCACGATTGATTGTCATGGGTTAACTTTCTTAACACTTTTGTGAGGAGAAAAACTTGTTCAAAAGTGCAAAATTCTCCTTCCACCAATCAATATACCAAATAAGTAATTCAATATTGGTAATTGTGGGGGTGGGACGCGGCTACAAGAAGAAGCTCCTTCATATAATATGAAGTAGTTGATTCCTTACAATGCTTGCCAGCTGTTTCCAGACAAGGTTAGGGGCAAAAGTAAGGCCAAAAAAAAACAACCCCCCCTCCACCCGGCCAAAAAAAAAAAAAAACCGGCCTTCCGAGGCCTTTGTTTGCCACACAAAAATTAAGTATAGCCCACTAGATAACAACAAATCTTTGGATGCCAAAAAAAAAAAAAAGTCGCATAAAAATTAGCACATAATTTTTGCCTTAGCACACAAATTGTGAATTCATTTTGTTCAGTTTTACATAACCCTATATTACTATCCAAATTTTTTTTAATTTAAAGAATTAAAAATTATATACATATAGCTCATAATAATAATTAGAATATAATTTGGACCTTAGCACACAAATTGCTAATTCATTTTGTTGGCTTTTACTTAACCCTATTCTGTTGTCCAAACTTCTGTGCAGGGTTTTTTTTTTGTTTTTGGTTTTTCCTTTTTTTTGGGTGGCCAATTTTCAAACTGTGGCCGCAAAATAATTGGAACAATTTTTTTTTAAACTAGCATAAATTCAAAAAAAAATTCTAAAATTTTGGAAAAAACTGCCAAACTTTCAAAATCACAAAACTGGCCAAATTTTAATTTAAAAAATAGAATTAAAAATTTTAAATATATAAATTTTAATATAAATTTAAAATTTTAATTAAAAATTAATTTTAAAAAAAAAACCCCCTGCTTCTATTTATGGAAAAACACCAAAAACACCATTTGTTGCTTTCTTTTTTCTTCCATATGATAGGGACAAAAAAATATATGGCTATGAGAGACAACAATTTTTATACCACATGTCAAAAAGGGGACTCTCTTCAATGTCTTCATTCAGCAGCACAAACAGTCCAAAAACATGAAGATAAAAAACAACACTTGAGAAAGTGTTAAGGAAAGAGAGGTATGAGAGAAG
>Ga0116231_10005760_pt1 | contig 24201 bp, 20 predicted proteins | sample S1TSphgellanicum_2_FD_89695 | JGI IMG/M metagenome (GOLD analysis project Ga0116231, IMG submission 89695) | Host-associated microbial communities from peat moss isolated from Minnesota, USA - S1T2_Fd - Sphagnum magellanicum MG | ecosystem: Host-associated > Plants > Peat moss > Unclassified...
AGCTTGGGGTCGAAGAATGCCTTCCACAAGCACCACACCCTGACATCCTTCTGTGGGTGATGCACAAAACTCTCTGATGGGAATCAGCACACAATCTTCCACCAGAGTCCAAGTCTCCAAGCTGTCCTTGCTGGAGCGCACCAAGATGTCAATCTGACACTCCACACGCATGTTGTACTCGATTACAAACTCCACACCACTGAACACAAAACAGATCAGGTTCTTCTCCACTGTATAGTTTACATCCACAACTGTCGCAAACTTCTTCTGCAAAAACACCTGCACAGGAATGAATGACCCATCCAAATCCACATGATCAGCAACCGAACTTCTTCTCACAGCACACCCACTTGTGCTTCAGTAAGAATTGTCATTGTTTTTGGTCCAAGAAGAAGATGGATGTTTCTAGCTAAGCTTTCTATCTAGTACCCTCTCTTTTGGTATTGGAGAACTTCACAAGGATCTGACCTGAAGCCTTGGGAAGAATCCAAGAGTCAAGCATGTGAGGACAGGATCTTCGCATTCCAATCTCCAACCAAGGAAGAGGAAGTCATCAGCTTGATCAGCAGCAACAGTGCCAAGAGGCCAGCTCAATTGCCTCTCACCTTTCAAAGCATTGTCATCCAAGTCCTTCAAGGTAGCAGGAATGAAGATGCCAGAGTTTTTGTCATTGGGATTCTGCTCAAAGCAAAGGTTCAGCTTGATCATGAGCTGAACCAAATCCTCAGGAATGACACCTCGCACTTTCCTGCCCTTGAACAGAGGGTTCTTGTTCTTGCACAGAGAGGCTTCCAATACCTTCCTCAGGTTCTCCCTCTTGGTCAGACCCTTCGAGTCCATCAGTGGATGCTTGAGCACCAGCAGTGAACTCTTGACACTGAGAATGCGGCCCATGATTTCATGGCAAAACCAATTTGGGTCCACCACCATGAAATCCAACCCATCGAAAAACAGAAGCTCACCTGCATCATGCATGCTCCTGGCCACTGCCTTTTGTCTCTCCTCTGCAATCTTGGAGTCCTGACCTTGCAGCCGTCTGAGAGCTGGCACTTTGCTGCAAAGGAGACTGAAATCTGCCCATTTGATCAGAGGCTTGTCAGGATGCTGCAGCTTCCATTCTGTGAGATATGTCTGCATCTGGGTACATGCCTCAAAGACCTTGGGCACCTTCTCCAGTATGTCGAGGATTCTCTTCCTCACTGCTTTCACCACTGGTTCGACAGATTTCCTGGACCTGGCATCTGCAACATGAAACTCTGTGATGTTGATGAGATTCTCGAATTGGTTCCTGAGGTTTTCCACTGTCCCCTTCACATATTCGATCAGATCCACCTTTGGGAATTTGTCAGAGTGTGTGAAGATGACAGTCACATGTGGAAGCAGCATGAGAGATTGTCTTGTGTTGGAGGCAATAAAGCGCAACCAGTAACGAAGCTCCTGATCGATCTCTTCCAGTGCCTTCAACTCATACTTGCTGCGATTGCCACCATCTCTGCTGCTGCAGCTAGAGATGTCAGACAGCAGTACAAAGGAGCAAGCGCTCCCTTGTGTGCTCAAGTTGGGTACCACAAGATCATGGAAGGAGTGGAACTCTTCATGTCCTGCTAGATCCCAGATGGCAATCTGTACATGATCTTCCACAATCACCTGAACCTCGATGCCAATTGTCTGTGGCTCCTTGCGTCCTGAAAACAATCCAGGTTGCTTGGAGATGGCTTCCTTGTATGCAAGCTTTGTCTTCATGTGCATGGATGTGGTGGTTTTCTTCAAGCTGCTGTAGACTATTGTCTTCCGGAATGTCGTCTTACCTGCATAAGGGATGCCACAAAGGAACACTCTTGCTGACTTGGGACTGACACTTCCCATGCCCTTGAAAACCTCCATGAACTTCTCTGCATTGCGTCGCAGTTGCGCTTTCACGACAGAGTCATGTCCCTTGCGTGACAAAGGAGTCGCTTCCATACCCAACTCCTCCAGCCAAGGATTGGCAACCAGCAAATCCAAGAGGGTGGCAATGACCTTCTCCCCTGCAACACCTTCGCAGCCACGCAAGTCCAAGGACTTGAGTGCAGTGTTGTTTGCCAAGGAATTCAGCAACAGTATCACATCCTTAGGTTGCCATGACTTCACACTGAACTGCAAGTCCAGCTTGGTGAGAGTTCTGTTGCTGTGGAGCATGTTGGCGAGCAACAAAGCTCCAGATCTTGCAATGAAGCTATGGCGAATCACGAGCTGCTTCAGAGAAGAATTGGGTTGCTCTTTGGTTGTCAGATCCAGGGCGATGGTCTTCACTATCTCCTTCAACCCATCCACATCCAGAGGATTGTAGGAGAGATCCAGCACTTCTAGGGTTTTATTGGTGTTCAAAGCCAGAGCCAGAGCTTGAGCACCCAGAGAATCGATCTCACAATTCTTCAGCGAGAGCTCTAGAAGAGAAGAATTCCGACACAACATAGCAGCAACATGCTCTGCACCTTTGTTGCCAATCTGTCCAGCTCCTCTCATGGGACCCAAGCATCGGAAACCCTTGATCTCGAACTTCTCCACCGTCTGGTTAGCTTCTGTCCCGGCAGCGGAGAAAGGCTTCATCAACACCTGCATCGCATCCGCCTCTATCCTTGCATAGAATGTGAGAGCTTTCAGAGACCGATTCCTGCGAAGAGCTAAAGCAAGATGATCCGCCACCTGAAGATTGATATCTATCAGACCCAACTGCAACTCCCGGATTCCGACGTTCACAAGAAACATCTCCGATATGTGCTTCACACATTCGGAGTTCAGGGGTTGCTGAAACCTGTTGTCGCTGTAGACACAAAGCTTCTTGAGACTGCGGTTTGTCTGCAACGCAGTGGCAAGCTCTTGCACGATCAGATCCGATTGCACGTAGTCGATCTCCAAAGTCGCGGATGTCAAAGACTGGCAAACAGCGAGAGCTTCGATGACTCGAGAGCAGATCTTGCGGTCTTGGGTATCGTCTCTAGACTCGCCAGGAAACCTGTACAACAGTCTTCTCACGAAATTGGAGTCTGCGAGCGTGAGCGACACGGAGCAGTTGTCTTGGTCCGATTTGATCCTTGGACAGTAGTGAATGTACATGTCCACGATCTGCTCTGATGGTGGATTCTTCAGCGCGCGCACTAGTCCCTCTAGATCTGTCTCGCTGTACTTTTGCGGCTTCAGATTCTTGCCCGGTTGATCGAACTCCGGAAGCGGAGGATTGTAGATTGCTAGAGCGGATTGTGCCTTGTTCGGTGGCAGCGCTAGTGTGTGTGGGGATGGTGCAGGCAGTGCCAGCGTCTCGCTTGGCGTCACTGTCGCCATGATCCCTGCCTGCAGCACCCGAGGATCCAAAGACGACGACGACAACAAGTTACGACCCAATGTTCCACGACAAAGTTCACGAAACCACTGCTGCTTGTGTTGCTCTTCTGAGCTCCTTTGTCTCGATTAGTGCCGTCAGCTAGCTAAAATCCTGCATACCTTGTGCAAGAACGCAACAACAACAACAACCCAATAGAGATCGACAGCAACAAAACAAAGCAACCCAATGTACATACCTTCTGCGAGAGAATGCAGAGAATCTAGAATTCCCAGCAGCAGCAGCAGAGAGAGAATCTGAGCCAATTCTCAACACACAATCGACTACTCTAATACACCACCTGCATCAAGTCCAACATGATCAAGCTCCGACGTCGAGCTCCCCCTTCCCCTTCTTCCCCACCACCACCACAAGTCTAGCGCCATTGTCCAACTCCAAATATTCCCCCCTACACACAACCCAATTCCCCAAATCTCACGGGGGCACACAAAATCTAGAAACTACAAAGTCTGATTCCAGCTCTGGGATCCAGAACTTGTAGATCGAATAACTTTGAAGAAGCAGAAGAAGAAGGAAACAGTGGAAATTACAAACAGATTACGCGTTCCTGGGGGATCGATATGTTGTTGTTTTTGGTTGGGTTTTCTTTTTGGGGGGTGGAGTGGGGGGGACTAGCTGCTGTAACTGCTACTTCTTTCTTCTTGTTTTTGTTGCGAATGCAGTTACGGATTGCTGGATCATGGCGATGATATATTCTCCAAACAATTCATGAGAAGGGGGTGGCGATGGGTGCGAGCGATGGAGGCAGGCAGAATAAAATGATTTCGCAGCCAGCTTTCCAGCCAGCCAGCCAGCCAGCCAGCGAGGGAGCAAGCAAGCAAGGAAACACAATAATATTGGCAACAACGACGGTGGCGCCAGCTCGCCCGCGCAATTTCTTCTAAAATAAGCGACAATAGCTGCAAACCCACGATCTAAGTCTCGCGAGCGCCCTGGTTTCTTTCTCCTTTTTTTGGTATGTTATCGAAATGATTCAAGTCTCTCCGAGGAAGGAAGGAAGGAAAGGGAAGCCCAAGGAAACGAAAGGAAGCTAAGGGGAGGGAAGGAAGTCAGTTGTAACTTTACTTAGCAGAAGCAGCAACACAACAATGCACTGCAACAACAGCGAATTCCACACTAGTTTTTCTCTTCTTTTTTTTCTTTTTTTCTTTTTTTTTTTTCTGACTTGTAAACATGAAAACCTGCCTGCAAATCATCATCATCATCAGTATCACTTTTGTTGAGCAAAAAGGATTCCAAAATCACAAGAGTAACACGTTCATGGGTATCATGGGAAACCTACCTCCAAATTATCATCATCATCATCATCATCAGTATCACTTTTGTTGAGCAAAAAGGATTCCAAAATCACAAGAGTAACATGTTCATGGGTATCATGGGAAACCTACCTCCAATTATCATCATCATCATCATCAGTATCACTTTTGCTGAGCAAAAAGGATTCCAAAATCACAAGAGTAACACGTTCATGGGTATCATGGGAAACCTGCCTCCAAATTATCATCATCATCATCATTTATGGCTTTTGCTATTCACCAATACCCCCAGTGTAATTTGAGACACTCTGTATGACCCCCCAATAGCCAAATTTGTTGTTCTTACTATTATTACGACTACTATTACTACTACAGAAAGGCCTCCTTTTTTTGGAATCATCATTCATGACTTTTGTTCAACAAAAACCTGAAGAGTTGAAAAATCTGAGAGTAACAATTTTTTTATATATATAAAGCTTTTTCAAACCATCACTTGTTCAACAAAAACCCCCAAGGGTTCAAATATCTTTGAGTTACAAATTTATATATTTGGAAAACCTGAATTTTATTTAGCATCACTTTTGTTCACCAAACACCCCAAGAGTTTGAAAATTGGGAAATTTGTTATTATATTATTATCACCCAAAGCTTTTCAAATATTCATGGCTTTTGTTCAACTAAAACCTCAAGAACTCAAATATCCGTGTACCAAATAAATGTAATGAAAACCTAAATTGTGGTTGGCATTAGTGTGGTGGCCAATGTTTTCTTTTGGTGCAAAATTTGGCCAAAATGCAAAAAAAAGAATGGTCTTTCACTATATACCCATTTTTTCTTTAAAAAATCACTAAATTTCCATTTATAAAAAATAGAAACTTTTTCACCACATTTGGACTCTGATTGTACTGTGATTAAAAAAAATTTAACTATGTAGAAAGTTTTTCTGTTGCCATTTAATGCTAAATCCCTCATGGGATGTAGCCAATGACACAAAGTCACAAAATTGAAATATATATATCATTGCGGTTATTGTCCAACAAAACCCAAGAGTTCAAAAATTTGAGTAACAAATTTATATCATGAAAACTCCAATTTCATCCTCCCCATGCCTTTTTGTTTCAGGGAAAACCCCAAGATTTCAAAACAAGAGTAGCAAAAATTATTTCCTGGGACTCATCCCCCCTTTTTTTAGTTCATCAAAACCTGAGCAAAAGTTTCAAACTCCAAGCAAAGAAATGAATATTATGGAAACCTGTTCAAATCAAAAGAAGGGCTTCAAAAATGATGAAAAACCTCTGAAAAAACCTTGAAAATCATTCTAACTTTTTAAGGGTTCCCCAAAACAGACTTTTGAAAGTAGTAAAATAGTGGTTCATATATGAACCCAAAATCATGACTTTTTTGTTCGAAGGAATCAAAGACTCTTTCTGCAACTAGTCAATTTTTAGGAAAACCCAAACCTTTCTTTTTGGTCTTTCCTCCTCTACTTCTTCTTCCGAATCTCTCTCTGGCTGGCTGGCTGCATTATATGATAAGAAGTTCTCAAGATACGGCTTATTATTGGTGTCTGGGCCACATGAGTCTCTTGTTAATATTGGCCAGTTTGACCAGGGAATGCTGATAATGATGGTGTACACTAATAATAAGCAAGTCATATAAGTGTAATATATTGTCTATGTGTGTGTGTGTGTGTGAGTGGGTGAACCAAGCACCTGCATTTGCACCATGTTGGAGGGATGGATGGTATGTGGACAGGAAAACACTTTTTAGTTGCATTCCTGTCTCACAGCTAACCACTGTGGTAAGCTATACACTAACCATCCACATGTAATATATTTATCTTGTAACCACCAAGTGCCTTACCTACTTACATAATAATTACTTACATTTCTTACGTACATAGCTATGACACTTATACTTATCTACTTATTTATGTAGTTAATCACGGGTTGGACATATTAGGCATGCATTTAGTTCATTGTTCGTTTGGAGGTTAGCGAATAGTCACACATGACATCATCTAAAACATCATGTATGCCCTTGCTCGAGAGAGTGAGCATGATGTATGGAGAGAGCAACAATACATTTTTATGTCGAGAGTTTCATTATGAGCTGATCTCTACATGATTCGAGAAGACCAAGTCCTTGTTGTTAATGTGATGGTTATTGATTCAATATCAAAGACGATGGTTTTGAATGTCATTATTCAACCAGCAAGTGCAATTCTGAAACTTAGTGTCATTGTTAAGATTCACAAGTATAAAGGACTTCATGATGGTCATCATTTTTTTTTTCAATGGTCATGAAGGTGCACGGCACATCCAGGCATGATATGAATTGTTTCATCAAAGAATGTGCTCGTCTTTTCCATGATAGATGATCAGGAAATCATTCATCCTTGTCTTTTTGCATTCAATTTTTCAAGCAATGTGTTAACATTGCTTTTCAATGTGCTTTAGCTTTTGCTATAGAAAGGAAGATTACATTGGCACGTGATGTGTGTTTTAGACCTCCCATTTCTATTAGATCTCACAATTTGCATGTAGGTGACATTAAAAGGGTTGTGAATGAAGTAACTTCCTACCACAAAAAGGTCTAGTTTTTTTCTTTTTTAGTTCATGTGTGTTGTTTGTTTTTTGGCTTGCCCTTTTTGTCTCCCCTACAATAGTTCTAACCATCGATCTTTTATTCTATTTTTTATTCACTATTGTTTATCACTTACCTTCCCACTTACATATGTATGATACTTACCTACATACGTAATAACCACTTACATTCCCACCCTACATACCTATGATACAAGTTACCTACCTACATACTTAGGATACTTGCCCACTTACAAAGGTAATTACCTAGCTACCTAGGTAATGTAAAGTAGAAATATGATGGCTTGTAGGATAGGTTACCATGGTTCCACCTTGGTACCACAACTGAGTCACAAGGAATTTCCAATTGACGTTCAGTTTCTCTTTTTTTCCTTAAAACCAAAAAGAAGAGCTCATTAGCCTCACTTTGCTTTGCTATGGCTAATAGAAAGTTTTGAGCATTGTTTGTTCAAGTGATGATGAAGAAAACACTCATCAATGGGCCCCTTGATTGATTGAGTTCCCTTTGTACGCTATTCATTATCTGCTTCTATGGCTTGAAACAAATACAAAAAGTATTTGTCTTCTTTTGATTGGAATGACTATCTAACAAGAAAAAAAGAATAAGGAAAAAGTCATCCACCATAAGTGCCTGCTTCCTAGTATGAAAATCTAAACCTACATATATAGAAAAGAAATAAGAGTCTCTTCACATAATGGCTAGTCCCCTGCCCCAAGTGCTCACCCCACATGAGTGTTAGGTTCTACCTTACATCAAAAACATATGCTTTTGGGTATGTACGAATTTTCATTACCTTTAACTTAAAAGGAAAAACTCATGCTTGTTGTAGTACCTTTTCAAGTTTGACATTTTGCTGTCGAATAATTATTTTATTTTGAAATTTTGATTTTGATGCAAAAAAATTATATTTTTTGAATTTCTAACAAAATTTTATTTAAGTTAAAAAATATTCGCATGTTCTTCATCACCAATGTTTTACACAAACATTTTGTATCATAGCACAGGTTTTGATCTAAGAACCTATATATATATATATATATATATATTGCACTAACCACTAACATACCATTAGGCACTAAAGAACATGATTTATTTTTTAGATTTATTACATACACAAAGTTAAAAAGGGAAAAAAAACTAATGCCATGTACCGGAACAATGCAATTCTTCACAAGGCTACATTGTCAGGCCCATAAAAAACGTTGATAAGCAAATTTAGACTTTCAATAAACAATCATTTTTTAAAAATTCAGCAAGAAGGGACCTTAATGTATTTTTATTTCAGCATTTTAAAAATAATATAATTTTTGCTGAACCTGAAAAGATACTATGATAGTGCAAAATAGCAATTACATCATCAACAACAACAACAAAAGAAAAAGGATATGGTTTGGGTATGAATTCATCCATACCCTAGAATTTTCTTTTCTTAAGCTTATTGATGATGCATACTGTAAAGTTGCACCTACATTGACAACAAGAAGAGTATTGTGTGCTTTTGTGTCTGACTTCCACTACCCCCTCAAAAACATTTGTAAGCATTCGTGCATGGTGCAAAGCATTATGTACCTGACCAACTAACTAACAAACAAACAAGGCATGATAATGTTGATAGATTCTAAGCTTGTTGTGTAGACCTAGCAGACTGACTAAGTAAGCTTTACAACAACAAAGAAACAAAAGTCGACACCTGAAATTTCTGTACACAATCCCCCCTCTCCTGCAACTCATGCACGATAGGGTCCAATAATCTGCATGTTCTCAACCACGAGAGGATAGGGCCTTGTGCTTTCTGACTTGTAAAGGTGCATTCACACTTGGTGTTAGGGACTCTAGTGTTGAGTCTCCTAACACCATGCTAGTCATTTAGGACTTACACCTACTTACCATGAACATTTTATGTTAAGTTAACATTCACTTAAAAATTAAGCTATCGCCCATTTAACATTGGGTGCCACCTAGGATGCCACCTAGATTTTCATTTAACACTGACTTAACATCAAGTGTGAATGCACCATAATTATAAGGGAAGGCCCTGGGGATGGACTGGTCCTGGTCCCCAGGGCCTTCCCTAATGTTATGGCCATTGCCTTGTGGGTGGTGGTCACCCAAAGGTGCAGGCCCAAAAATTAGGGGAGGCCCATGGGAGCTGGCCTTCCCCCCAACATAAAGCAATAAAGGGTGTTTTTTCACTCACATGGTGGAAGGTCTGCATGTGACTAGTGAAAGGTTCTTTCAACTGACCAACCAATCTTCCATGCAGGGAGGTGCTTTCAAATACAAAGAAGAAAGTTTTGATCGAGTGGCTTCATGTAGTAGTAGTGTACGTTCTTAGAATAAACCATATGGGCTTCGTGGAAGGAGGGTGGTGTTTACACATTTTCCAATGGCTTGAGGAAGATGAAGAGAAAGAACAAAGGGTGATTTATTGGATGCTATGTTGTTAACTTGACTTTAAACCAATTCAAACCGTGCCTTCAAACCATTGATGGGCATTATCAATTTTAATATGTTAGTCGAATAAGGGTAAATTCAAATTTTCAAAATATATATCAGTTGGGTAAAGGTAGATAAGTTTCAAAAAGTTTTCAAACTAGGTAATAGGTATAGAGTAGACATGTCAATGAGTGAACACTTAAGCTCTCAAAGTGCTTAACTTAAAATCCTAAGACTTTGCACCTTTGCCTCTCAAGGTCAAAAGATTTTTTTAGAGCTCAACTTGGGTTGGGTCCACCAAGTCAATTTTATTTTTTTAAATATGAAAAATATATGATTATCAAAAGTAGGTGGGATCGATGTTTGGTTACCAACTTAAAATATGATTTAAAATTCAACACATATGTCTTTTAAGCGGCTGAATATTTTCACTAAGTCAGTCACCACAATGGATTCATCGGTATCTAGTTAGATAGTCACCAACTTAATGATTAGTTGTAATCAACTAGTTACGAGATTAATCATATGGTGACATATTGTAGCATAGTTCTTTGGTTATTCACTAGTTGGTTACCATAATTTACCTAGTTAGCGTGTATGTTGACTGAAATCCATTTTGATTTTCATGTCAACCAGCCTAATTCAAATAATATTATAACATTCAGATCAAAATGTGCTTGTCTTTTGTAAAATCATGGGGAATATTTGTAACCTTAAAAGCTTAAAACTAAAAAAGCATGTTGAAGTGGAGTACTACTACCATAATGCTGAGAGTGTCTTGGTCTTAATACTCAAGAAAAAATTCTCAACATGGCTGAAAGCGTCACATGAAGAAAGCAATCTTGACAATATGCTCCTTTTTTATGTTTTTTTCTCTTGAGCTCAAAGCCTTCAGTTGTTTTGTTGTGAGCTTCAAAATGCTATAGAAAAATAGTTCAAAGTAAACACAAACTAAAATTCATGTTGAAAAAAATTCATGTTATAAAATTACTTATTTCAAAAGCTAATAATTTTGAAGCCATAATTAACAAAGATAGAGTAACATTCCCCCCAAAATGTTTTGGAGGGGGGGGGGGGCTTTGCAAATCACCATCACAAAAGAGAAAGGAATTTCCAAAATTGCAGCCCCAATCTACATTCTTCCTTGCCCCCATTAGAGTTTATTGCTGTAAGTAGGGTAGAGTGCTTAAACCCTATTAGCCTAGTCAAATTTGAAATTCTAATTATATATGTCATGGGTTGTGTATGTGCATGTATGTGAAAGCCTGAACTCTTAGGCTACTCCGTGCATGGTGATGTGGCATGTACCATGGAAGAGGATGTGTGAGCATGTGCATGTGAATGGATTAAGTGAAGACCTAGACTCCTAAGCTAAACTACAAGTATCATGTTGCATGTGACATGAGAAGCAATAAAATTATAACATATCTTTGTTTCATGGCAGCTGCACTAAAGACACAAGCTTCACTAACTAAACACTACAAGGATTATTCTCTATTTAATTAGACACTAATAACACAAGATTTCCCTAAACCCAAAAATTTCCAAGAGAGAGCATTTTTTAAACACAAGATTAGTTCCTTCACACTTCACCATGTTTTCAATTTTTATTACTAAAGGCGGTAGCCTAGTGGGAAGAGGTCAGGATCATTGTTGTCATGTTCTTGCTTTTGAACATAACCTTTGGTCCCTGTTTTTTTTTTTTTTTTAATTTGAATAAAACCTCTAGTCCAATTCCAGGTCCAATTCTTTGCATTTTGAATTTTTTGGTATCTTGTTCTCAAGAGAACTCAAAAGAGAGTTCAATTCCAAACTGGACCCAATTATTCCTATCTACAGAAAGCCCAAAGTTGAAGATTTGGTAAGTACCATCATGGTACAGCCAATAAAAAGTGGCCATGTGAATAAAAAACACATGCACCATTGACCTATTCTAAAAAGAAAAACTTCGATGCCAAGAATTATTCTTGTAAATCAATACTTGGGCACACAAAAAATTGGAACATATATTAAAACAATTTGGAAAATTTGAATTTACCCAACACTTGTTAAAATCAATGTTGGTTAAACATGCAGTTTTTAAAGTAGGAACCAACAACTCCATATTCAAAAACCTAACAAAAATGGGTGCCAAGTTTTGAAATTGGGTTGGAACAAAACCAAGCTAAAGGGTAATTCTAAAACCATTTGGGAATCCACTTCAAGGTTCAATATGTTTTTTAAAATGAAACTAGACTCCAAGTATGATTCAAAGTTTAGGTTTTTTTTTTCTTAGTTCCATTTTGAGTCTTGTTTTATTAGTTATTATTCCCATTCTTATGTTTTTTTTTGTATCGGTAGTGTTCATGGTTGTGTTGTTAAGTTGTTCTCTAACTCTTGTTCATTTTGGTCCTTTTTCTAACTAACTTTCTTTTTTGTGATTTTAGTGTTCATGATGTTAGGTAATGTCATCAGTGTTCAATTTTTTTAAACTAGTGTTCTTTGTGCTTGTATTTTGTTAAGTTCAAATTCCCTCTCATCTTCCTATAGTTCATTTGAATCTTGATCATGGTGGTCATTTCATTGTTCATCTTATTTGTGGTGGTATTCTTGTTGTTCATCTTGTTTGCAATGCTCCTCTTGTTGTTTGTCTTGTTCATAATGGTTTTCCTATTGTTCATATTGTTTGTGATGGTAATTTCTTGTACATGATCCTTTAGGTCTACAAGTTATCCAAATTATACAACATCAACATTTTATACTTATTACACATCTTTTTCAAAGGTAAGTCAAGTTCAAACAACCCTAAAAAATAAAAATGCATTTTTTGTTACCCAATTGTTGCACTTGTGGGATTCAAAAGGACATCATAAGCTACAAGTATCTAAAAGAGATTTTTACACTTCACAAACATTTGATAATTAATCATCAGCAAGTCCAAAATGAGTCAATTGAATAAGAAAAAAATGGGCTTGAAAGAGAAAGGTGAATTTAAAAAAAGGTCCCCCCACATCTATTATTTAAATATTGAGCAAATGATCATTTTTAAAAACTTGCTAGATCATGACATCTATATTGGGGGTGTGGCATCCATGAAGCAATCCATGGAAATGAAAGAAGCTTCAATGACTATAAACAAATAAATACGTCATTCCTAAGCTTGGGCTTTTGGAGATGGAGGATAGCAGCATCAGATTTTAAGTTTTTTGTATATTGTAATTTTTCTTTGTTTTGGAGTTTTGATTTTGATTTTTTAAGGTTTTTATTTTCATTGTTGTTTTTGTTTGTCACAAATGTTGGAAGGATACTTTTTGTAGTTTTCTTGCTAAAGGGGTGGTTTCCACTTTATGACCCTAAACCATTACTACACACAATAGGTGTATGAAACCAGTTATCAAATGCTAGATAAAATGTGAGGTGGGAAATGATGCAACTTAGGAATTTAGATTTCTTGTTTGTTATGTTAAGTTGGGTTTTCTTGATTTCAACTTTGGGTTTTGGTTGTTGCCAAGGTATATTGCGAGGTGTTTGAGGGAAAAATTCAAGAGTGTATGAGGGCAAAGTTAGGAGGCAAAATAAGGGTAGAAGTTGCCAATGTTTGAAAACACAAACATGGCAAAAATAAGGGATGATTGAGGGTGTGGGTGAGGGTTAAACTATGACATGATTAAGGATTATTTTGAGAGAGATGGGGTGGTGGGGTGATGACAAAAGGGGACAAGGGTGAACAAGAGTGAACAAGGGTTGTTTGAAAGGATGTTTTAAGGGAAATTAGGGATTGTTTGAGGGTAAATAGGAGGGGGTGGACAGGGGGATTGATAAGGGGGGTGCTTGAGGGAAGAATCCCAAGGGTGGCAAAAAGGCACACTGCACGGGTGGCAAATATATGTGCATGAAATGTGAAACCAATTGGCATTTGCAAAAAAAGGTTTTGAATTCATTAAAAACCAATTACTATTGTAATTTGGAGTTTAGAAATATGTTTAGTTCGAATTGGTGTAATAAATTGGTTTTTTCTTTGTATTTTTTTTGGCTTGTTTGCAAGGTTCTTTTAGGTGTTTTGAATTTTGGAACCCAACCTAGAGGTCAAATGGAAATTACCTAAACTTTCCACTAACTGAGAATAGGCCAAACACAAAAAAATTAATCTAGGACCGCCCATAAATTGTTCACTTGGAAATGAACCGGGTCCTATTTCTATTATATAATAACAGAACCTAATTGGAACCAAAACCAAAGTGTGGGCTCTTCCTAAAAGTCAAGATTTGCCCAACACTAGTTAGGAACAATGTTGTTTCATTCATGCTTTTGAAAAGAACCTTGATCCTGGGTTTGGCTAGTCTGGAAGTTACCACTTGAGTTTGACCTTTAAAACATAGTGGCAATTGCCTTGCTAGAAAAACCTTGGACTTGGTTAAAAAGGGATCACAGCTTAGTTTGAGTTCTGGTTTGCAACCCTAATTGCACGGTTCAGCTACAGTTTAGATTATGAACCTCTGGTCTCCTTACCCTCAAAACTCTGAACCAAACAACACTGGTTACAAGAAATGTGTGATTTGTTACTTAAAAGAAAACCAACTATCAATCCTAAGGGTGTTGGCTCAGTGGTACAGCCTGCATCTGAGACCCTTGGGGCCTCAAAAAGGTTATGGGATTCAAACCCACTGGTGTGCAGGTGAAAGTCCTGCCAGTAATGATCTTGACTTGTGCGTGCCAATGGCTTGTCAGGTTGTGTCTGCTCTTGTGCATAAGAGACACAGAGAGAGAGAGAGAGAGAGAGAGCGAGAGAGAAAGTTGCAAACATATTGGTTCTGGAAGGAAATCATCTGCGAACCCGTTGATCTTGGGTAGTTTTCCAATTCAAAGATATTGGAATTTCTCGGTTTAGGAAACCCAGTGTCAGCTTTTATTTTTCAAATAGGTCCGTCCAGGCATGCCAATTCTTGGGACTCAAAAAAAACTCAACTCCAAGTTCTGGTCTCAAAGCTGTCGCAAACAAGAGAATACATAAGTGTGCTTTTTATTTGGTTGATTTGAAATACTGCAGTAAGTTAGCTCAGTAACTCATGTGAACACACACTTGAGTACACACTTTTGGTGCACTTTCTTCCATGCAAGGAGTCAAAAGAAAACACATCTGCAATGCAAATCAACTGGCTATCCAACTATGAAGCTTGTTTGTTTATTTTGTTGGATCTTCCAATCCCAAGCAACTGGCCCTGCTCTTGGTATTGTTGCAAAGAACCTCTTGATTAGTGATGGTTCAAAGTGGTTTCAATATGTTTAGACATATAGTGCAGAATTTGTTGAATATTTAACAATTTTTCATTGAAAATTTAATAAAATTCCAAATTTGAATGAAATTTGGATTTTAGACTTAGGTTAAAGAAGGTGTATCATCTGTTTGCTCAACAGCACATGTCACACCAGTAATAAGTATATAGTAAATACCGTGTCCATTACACTCTGAAGGCACAATTTTCAACAGAAGAAATCATGAAGCAAACCAATATTTGACTCGTGTGGTCAAAGGTTGATTCAATCTCTCATGGTATTTTCATTGAAACTAGTGTGGCCTCTGCCGTTGGCCCAAGTGTTACCACGTCCTAAACTGATTTTTCCTTCCAAAACCTGGATTTTTGGCATTTATTTGAATTTTTTAGTGGCAGAAATCACTTAAAAATCAATATCTGCCACATTCCGAATCCAATCCTTACCAAATAAATTCCATTAAATCCTGCTCATCAAGATCTTTCCAACAATACCAAAGGCACATTCCACTTCCTTCCCAACTTTCAGCTACGATTTAATTTAATTTTTAGTGAAGAAATCATTCAATATTCAAGAACTTCTACACCGCAAGTCCAAATGCCATGAAACCAAGATGATGCACCCCTCCTCCTCGAGAGCTTTCCAAAGAGACCAAGAAGTCGATTTGAAGCATCCTGGTTGATGGATCTCATAAGTACAAACAAAACAAAACAAAAAAACTATCTTCCTTCATAGATAGATAGATAGTTTTGTATCATAGAAATGACTCTTGTTCAATCCCAAGACAGATAGTTGAATAAATACATGGCCATGTTAGATTTTTAAATTTTGGTATGGATAGTATATATATATATATATATCCAAGCTTTTGAACATCTGCCCAAGTACCCAATTTCCACATGGGTACTTGAACAACTTTGTGTAGGACTAGCCATATTAACATCAAATATGAAAGCCTCATCCATGTGTATCATCAATCTAAATGTTGGCCTGGGTCATACAATAAAATGTTTTGGTAACTTTACAAGGCCTTGACCAGGCTAGCCTCCATCAAATTAAAATTTTAAAACTAAAATGAAGTGTTCCATACTTGTGATTTAAGGCAACCTAAATGAGATTGAGAAATGACCAGTTTTGAGTTCAGTAGATCAAGAGGCCATTTCTAGGGCCAATTTTGATTTCATCAGGAGGCCAGTTCTAAGTTTGGTTTTCATTCCCTTTTAACAATATCAGGTGTAGCCTGTGCTGTTGGCCCAAGTGTGAAAAATTTAGGGCTCAATTGATTTTTCCTTCCAAACCCAATTTTTGCAATTCAATGTTTGAATTTTCAACAACAAAATTCACTAAGAAAATCAATATCTTCCACACCTTAGGTCTGAAAATTTTGAAATAAACTCTATTAAATCTGACTCGTTGAGGGCTTTCCAACAACACCGAGAATGCCCCCAAATTCCCATACAGTTTTCAGTTTCGATTTCATTTAGTTTTCATTGAGAAAACAGTTCAATAATCAATAGATTCCACACAGTGGCTCCAAACAGTATGAAACCTAATGACCTGTTTCAGAACAGTCTCATTACCAGAACCAGGGCCATGCTTGGCTCCACCTTTTGTGAGCCCCTTATTCTAGTAAAGGATCCCCCTAATGCCTTAACTTCCACATAAAGAGTGTGGATCTTTTGAGAAGCGAATTATGACAACAACACAGGCCCTGTATTCTATTAGCACCCAACTCTAGAGCCAGCCTTACCACGTAAAGAGTGTGGGTTTTTTGAGAAGAGAGTGAACTTCCTAAAGCACTTTACTTAAAGACAAGAATCCCTTAAAATGATAATTCGAAAATTTCAATGGTGGAAAAACTAAACATAAGTTTTTGCTAATAACAAGTTTCTTCTAGTTCTTTTCCATACAAGTTTCGTGGAGTCAACTCTTTCAGCTCCAAGCCTCAAGAGCCCATAATACTAATTATTGACAACTCCAAATTCAGAATATTAGAATCCAAGCGCAATTTCTTCAAATCATGCAATACATCCATATTTATGTTGGGAAATTTTTTTAAATAGCAATGTTTTTTCAAATACTAGGTAATATTACTCTTTTAATTATTTTTTAGATTATTGAAAGTATTATAAATTCACAATTGATTTCCGATCACTTAATTTCAGTGATGAGAATTTCAAGGCACTGGTAGATGGGTGGTTTTCTATAATCTTTCATAAACTTCTTGTTGATTTTACATGATGCTTCATATTTTTGTCAATAAACAATTCCAAAAACATTTCCAATAAACCTAGCATAACTATCTCACTCCTTTCTTAATAACTATCTCTTATCTTTATAACTATTTCACCTCCTTTCATTACCAACAGACATGGATATGCAAAAGCAAATTAATATGTGCCTTTTCATGTCCATGATGTGAATGTTAATTAATATTAAATTTAACATTGACATAAAATTATTGATAGTCATATGGAAACATAATAAGAAGGAAAATTGTCCACAAAAATATTTGGGAAATAATTGTTTTCCTACTGTAAATTCTACTAAGTTTGCTCTTTTATGGGAAAAGATAATCACCAAGTCGTCAATATCACAGAATTCCCCCCCCCCAAAAGTAAGGGCCTGCTCTTGAGCAGGCCTGCGGTTTCCAATTTCCAACGCAACCATTTTGAAAACCAATATCATCAGCTGTCCAACAGTGTAGGTTAGTAAATAATAATCTGCTTGAAACTTAGGGCAACAAATGGTTGGCAGAACCTGACAAGGCCAACAATCTGCATATCTGGAAGACCACTACCTGCATTTTCCATGGTTTCCAGTCAATTGCTTCCAAGAATGAATCCACACCAGTCTTAGAATACAAACCTTATACCCTAAAACGACAGAAAAAACTTGAGGCACACATTCAATTGAAACAATATTCATGTCCTCCAAGGTACCAATTGAATACAAAGCAGCAACTGCAAAGACTACATCAAAATTGTGCCAGATTCTTTCTGTGCAACACCAGAATCAACATGAGAGCATACAGTTTGGCCTTTGCTGTGAATCACAAATCAACCCTGCAAAAGAATGCCAGTATCAAAGCTTCAGTAACTCAATGGGACACAAAATCCAACCTTGAGACCTTGGTCAACTCCTGAGAAGATTTTCAACTTAATTCCTCATCATGTGCACGCTCACAAATCACAGTGAAGCTCTGAAGCCTCTGCAGCAAGCCTACTCAACTTACCTTTTTAGATATGTTGCTTGACAGCCAGTCGAGACCTTCATACAAGCCTTCTCCTGAGGTGGCACAGGTGCTTTGGATGTACCTGTGAGTTACTCACACGTAAACCAATTTAATTTAGTAACAGACACCTGTGACATTAGAATATATAAGTTCAAAAGTACTGAGAACTTCTCCATAGTTGCAATTTAAGTCAACCTAAAAACTATTGAGAGATGACCTGCTAGTAAGGGAAGGAAAACCAGCCAAGAACAACAGAGAACCAAAACAAAAACTCAGAAGCAGTTTCACCGACAGCAAAAGTCAGATGCTTGCTCAGAGAGGTCAGATGAAATACCCTCACTTGTCCAAGTACACCCCAAAAACCCCTTAAAGACAACCTCTTAGGAAACTAGCTTACTCTACTCCATACAAATGTTCAGCTATGTGCAAAATATTGAAGAAATTACTCTCAACCATCAACTTATTATGCCTTAGAACTAGGATTGTTGCCACCCATTCTGCTAGTTGTGAAGGTTACACAGGCCAAACATCAACATGGAGTAAACATAACCAAGAGCGCAACAGACAACAGAACTCACCAATGGCGTTGGCGCAATGAGTGGAGGCCAAGCTTGTCAGTAATGTCTGCTGCATTCATCGCATTGGGCAAATCCTGTTTGTTGGCAAACACAAGCAGAACTGCATCACGCAGCTCATCCTACAAGGGCCCACAAACTCAAAATGTCATGTTTGAGACACTGAACCTATTGGTATAACAAAACAAACTTCCAAAGAGGTGCAAGGACAAAATATCCAAGGTTCCTGTGATCTTCCAAATTTTCAATGTCTTGAATACACTCAATCGTTAGGACTATAAAAACTCTCGTGAGCATTGAGAAATTCCATGCTCGCAATGAAGGTAACCAGGATGTTCTGATGAGGACTATATCTGCAATGTCAAGTTCCATTTCCCCCACACAGAAGATCAACTTTGGAGGAGTCACTTTCAAAGCTGTGAGCTCTTGAGCCCTTAACCTCTTTGAATTGTAAACAACCAGAGCCAGTTGATGGGATCTTACTTCAACACGAATGAAAACAGAAACAGGGTAGTAATCAACATGATTTCTTGACCTGTGGCTCAACCTACTCCCCTAACATACTCACATGTCAAACCTACATCCACCTTTCAGCATCCACCAAACTACAACTGATTGGTAAGAAAAGAGTTCAAAGAAACTCAACACTACCAAATACTACACATTGAAAATACAACAAGCATGAGATCTTGCACACATTTTCAACAACCAAGTCACTTCTGAGACTCAAGTGAGTCCCATAGACAGGCTCAACTCCCACATTCTCTTATTGTGTTTGCCCACATGGAAACCCTAAATATTATGACAGCATGACTCACCTCACTCAACATCCGGTGAAGCTCATCCCTTGCTTCAACAATTCGGTCTCTATCATTGCTATCTACCACAAAAATCAAACCCTGTGTATTCTGGAAGTAGTGCCTCCACAATGGCCGAATCTGTTCACATCTCAGAAAGATGGATATAAGTATTCTAATGTGCACCAAACCTTGAACAAAGGCCCTGCACCACTTGAACTTGGACTTTTATCCATATAACAGTGCATTCCTTCACTTGTACTGGCAGTTTACATGAGAATGTATACACAAATAAAGTCTTAGTAACAGCAACAAACACGAGAGGATGCCACAAAAGTGCGGTATAACATTTCCTCAAACTACAAAGACTATCAGAAAACTGCAGAACTATTTGAGACAGATGCAAGTTAGGTTCATACCTTGTCCTGACCTCCCACATCCCAAACAGTGAAGCTGATGTTCTTGTACTCCACGGTCTCCACATTGAAACCTGACAACAGCCATTATAATGATTAGATTAAGTACAGTGATCTTTTACAGATTTTTTTCCAGATTTAGATCACTTCAACACAAAACTCTAGCCTCAAAGCTGTAAAGTAGACACCTCACAGAAGTTATGAAGGATTGCAGGACATTTTGGATAGATCAGGAAACAAAATTTCCCACCAGAGAACGTGAAATCAGAGAGAGGAAGACAAGGTCTGTGTGATTACAAGGCAAGAAAGGAACTAGTGCACACTGCCTGTCCCTGTTCCGAGATCTGGTTAAGCCAAAAAAAAAGTTCATGACCATGGACAACGACGCCATGTAAACGTATCCATCTCAGTAAGGCAAAAATCAAGAGAAGTGACAACAACGAGACACGAGGCCTAAGGTTCATTCCTCCAAACCGTGCTTGTGACAACCTAAACACAGCTCTGCCGTCGCCTTGTATCAACACACAAAGACCAAACTCGAGAGACAAGATCTGAAAACCTCTACGATTCAAACAGCCATGAACAAAACGGAAACAGAGCTCGCGCAGACAAAACAGCAGCGGCCAGCCGGGCAGAGATGTCTCCCGTATCGGAGAGACGGAACAAGAAAGCCACCAGAGCAGGTGTGTGTGGGAAGTCCCGGCTTACCGATGGTAGGAATGGTGGTGACGATCTCCCCAAGCTTCAGCTTGTAAAGGATGGTCGTCTTACCGGCAGCATCGAGACCAACCATAAGAATGCGCATCTCCTGCTTGGAGAAGAGCCTCTGGAACAACTTGGTGAACGTGAGCCCCATCGCAGCAGAAAATATCCTCCTCCTCCTCCTCCTCCTCTTCTTCTTCTTTTTCTTCCTTCTTCCGCACTAACACGAACGAGATGGCAGCCGATCTGCGTCCCAACGCTCCAACAAAAGCACCAAATTCTCCAAAGAAACTCCGCAAAACACAAGAAAACACGCAAACGTACTCCGCAAGAAACGCGTGCAACAGCGAACATGGGAGAAAGAAGAAGAAAATGAGCAACACGCTCACCGGCAGTGACCGGTCGCGGAAAGAAACGCGTTCAACAGTGGACGAGGAGAAGAAGAAGAAGATGATGATGATAAACACTATGGGCACCGGCAGTAACCGGTCTGGGAGGTTTCAAAAAGGGCAGGTGGAGGTGCTCTTTGGTGACACGAGGGTTTTCTTTTTGGAATTATTACCATTTGACGGAGTCTATTAATTCAGAAGACCAATGAACGGGGCTATTGGGAGCCCAAATGGATGGATTAGGGGTCGTAGGTGTTGGTCCAGCATAATGTGATTTTACAGAGGTACCTACCTACCTATGAAGGAACAACTGGGTATCAGCCTCTTCTTTTTTTTGGCGATTTTGCGACACACCCAAAGGGCTTGTGACAGCCCCATTGTAAAAATAAGGCGAAAATTTGGACTAGTTCGCCTAAACCTCCTAGTGACAAGTGGCACCGTTATCACCATTAAGATATCCTAAAGCTTTAGGTTGCCACTATCTCTCTCCCTCCCGCCGCAATCTCGCCAAGTAGGCTGCCATTGCAAATGACCTTCTCACCACCATACCTTGTACAAGATTCATCAATTCGCCAGCAAGCAATGACATGAGTGACCCTAAGAATCGCCAACATGTGGCGATATGAACACACTTAAACTCGTCAGCACTTGCACGGTAACGGTAGTTTAGTATAATCGGCTAGTTTGTAATTGTAGAATCTGGATCTCGAATTCCAGATTTGATTTTACATTGAAGAAACATGGATTTTATTGGCGGTCCATCCTCATGGATTCTGAGAGCTTATTGTTGGAAGTTGACACTAGAAGTTATAGTTTATGTTTCACTGCTTCAATCTTGGAAGCAAAATTGGGGGAGGTTTGAGAAGATCTAAAATCAAGATTTGGTGTACAAGACAACTTGCTAGAGTAATGACTTTGGTTGCAAGCATCCAAATGGCAAAAGTTGCAATGGTGCCATAATTCAAGAACCAAAGATTTGAGATTTCCCTTATGGAGTGGAGGTACAATGGTCCCAAAACCCACGAATAAAAAATGCTTAATCCAAGAACTAGGTTACATGTATGGTCTAGTAAACTTTACGCATTTTGGTTGTTCAATTCTTGAATTCTGATTACAAGTTGTTTGTGAGACTTGGGGGTTAGTTTGATAAGTGCAAATTTCAACTTCAAAGTCACAACTTAGGGGCTAGGTGCACATTGCAATCCCCGTATCCAGGTGCTAACTTCTAAATTCCAACACAAAGCAAACTTTTCTTTCTTAGCTAAGACATTCCAAAACCCATCTCCTTTATTCTTGTAATTATTTTTTATTGGAACATTTAAAGTTTTGAATAAACCTTCCTTATCCTTTGAAGCTTCAACTTGGGCTTCCAGATTTGTGCATATTGGGGTTCTAGGGTTTTGATCAAACCTTCAAATTCCCATATCATTCTTTGATGCTTGCTCCTATAGTTTTTACACATTGACATTTTAGGGTTTGGATTTTAATTTTGTTATTATGCTTGATTTGTCAAAACCTAAAACAAGATGGCCTTTCTACAGGTTTCCAAAAACTTCAAATATCGTCTTATCTATCATGTTTCTTCATCACCTAAAGATGGAGCTAATCCATCAAACTCATTCACCACTACCACCCATTGTTGTGTGTGATTTAGCTTCAAATGTTTTATCCAAGCAAGCTCTTAATTAAAAGAAAAGGAAATTATATGAAAAGGCTCGAAAATTCCAAGATGTTTGGATTGTTCACTTCCTTGGGCTAAGTCAATGGTTAATGAAAAAGGAGAAGTGAATCAGGTGCGATACATGATTTGCATAGTCGTGGACGGTAAAGAAAAATTATTAACTCCAAAGTTAGATAGCTTACGAAAGCACGTTAGCCATCACAAAGCAAAAGTTTCAATTCCTATAATGATGTTAGTTCATATTACATGAACAAAAATTATTTGCATGCCAAGAATGAACAATAATACGAAACTGGTCAATGCCCTTCTATTATGAACCTACTCTATTGTGATGTATCTTCTAATCACAAATAGAAATATGTTCAAGTTCCCACTATTTTTCACATTTTTGTTCATGGCCATCCTATGACTAATTTTGAGAGTTTCAAAGCATTGTAATAAATGTTGTCTATGAATAATGTTTCCAAAAAACATTGGTTTTTTGGAAACCCTAAACTCATCAAATTGGGGTATTGCAAATGTTACAACACGGGGATTCTTCTTTGGTGAGTGTGAATAGGTGAACATGATAAAAAAAATTGGAATATGCTATTGACACATGCACAAAATATTACTTTTGTCTATTATAGATTATTTCACCGTAAATTATTTTTGACATTCTAAAGAATTATAGTATATGGCTATTAGTGGTTATTGGTTATTATTTTATTGGGGTTATTGGGGGCTATTAATGATGATTTTATTGATGGTTGTTTTATTGGGGCTATTTTATTACTGGCCACTAATAATTATTCTATTGGTAGTTATTGGTGGTTATTTTAGGCTAAATTATCATAGGTTATTAATGGTTATTGGTGGATATTATTGGTTATAAATGGTTATTATATTAGTGACTGTTAGTGGTTAAAAAACTATAGGCTATTGGTGGGTATTTTATGGGTGGATATTTTATTGTAGGCTATCGATGGGGCGGTTAATTTATTGTAGGTTATTGATGATTATTCTATTAATAGCTATTGTATTATAAATTATTGTTGGTTATGTTATGTTATATTATGACTATTGGTGACTATTTTATTATAAATTATTGTTGGTATTTTAAGCTATATATCAACATCATGAAACTTTAGTTTTACTAAGTTTTAGATGTAACTCCCAAAGGACTAGCATCTCAAATAGAAAAGGGGTGAAAGACTAACATGGTAAATGAAAAATAGACAACAACACCTCAACAAAGAGGCTTCAATAGATATCTATTAATGGGCTATCAAAAAAAGATTGACTATTGAATTTTCATCAAAATCAATAAAATACAAATGAATATTTAGCCAACTGATCTATCAAGAATACCAAAAAACCTCCAAATTTGAATACCAATAGTACCATAGGCATAATTATAATAGTCAACTTTTCTTAATGGAAGTATTTTATGAAGGGTCGTTGTAGGTTCAAATATTAATACTCAATGCACAATGTAT
>Ga0116231_10005761_pt1 | contig 24196 bp, 25 predicted proteins | sample S1TSphgellanicum_2_FD_89695 | JGI IMG/M metagenome (GOLD analysis project Ga0116231, IMG submission 89695) | Host-associated microbial communities from peat moss isolated from Minnesota, USA - S1T2_Fd - Sphagnum magellanicum MG | ecosystem: Host-associated > Plants > Peat moss > Unclassified...
AGGAGTATCCCGACGGTCGTCGGGAGTTGGTCTGCTTCGATCTGAACGGAGAGAAGGTTGTGCAGGCCGCGGCTTGAAGGCTCAGCTCTGGATTTTCGCCGGCCCGAACGGCGCAGGAAAATCCACGCTTGTCGCACAATACGTTCGCGGCCGTATGCCTGTCATCAATCCGGATGAGATTGGGCAGTCGTTAACGCTCAAAAACGGTTCGGCTACACGTGTTCAGGCGGGTCGCATCGCCATTACGCAGCGCGAGGCCCATTTGGCTGCTGGCGACTCATTTGGGATCGAAACAACCTTCACCGGCCATAGCGAACTGGATTTTATGCGACGCGCCCGCACCGCTGGCTATCGCGTAAATCTCGTGTTCGTCGGTCTAGACGACGTCCAACTCTCAGCCTCCCGCGTCAGAGCTCGAGTTCGTCGTGGAGGCCACGACGTGCCCCTGCCGGATGTCTTCCGCCGCTTCGACCGGAGCATGGCCAACTTGGCGCCAGGCCTCATCCTAGCGGATCGGTCATATGTCGTCGATAACAGCCGTACGCGCCGTCGCCTCGTTCTGTCGCGCGAAAACGGTCGAGTTAGGCATTTGGCCAAGGCCATTCCCCCCTGGGCGATCGACGTAATTCCTAGCGAGATGCGCGAACCCAAGCTTTCCCAATGCTGAGTTTGAATATCCGCGCCGCTAATCTCAATGACGCTTTAGGGATCGCTCGCGTCCATATCGCTTGTTGGCAGGAGACTTATTTTGGCATTCTGCCTGGCGAGATGCTCGCGCCCTCAGACATAGATGCGCGGGCTAATATGTGGGCCTCGGCGTTGTCTGACCCTGCTAACTTGGTGAGCGTGGTAGAGAGCGCTGGCGAAATTGTAGGGTTTGGAGCGTGTGGAGAGCAGCGCACTCCGGCGCTAATGACCGCCGGATATGACTCGGAGATTCTCGCCATTAACCTGCTTCGTATTGCGCAAGGCGTCGGCATTGGACGAACACTGATGAGCCACATGGCGGTCTGGCTGTCAGAGCGCGGCATGAAAGGCGTTAGCCTTTGGGTGTTAGCGGGGAACCAGAATGCCCGGCGCTTTTACGAACGCCTCGGGGCCGAGATATGCGGCGAGCGTGAAGAGCGTCTTCCTCAAGCGCTTCTAAAGGAAGTCGCGTATGGATGGCTCGACGTGCGGTCGTTGACGGCCTAAGAACAAAATTCATAGCAATCAAAAACATGAGTTCCGCCATCCCATCGCTTCGGGATGAGCGGGTTTGAGGCTATAAGGCATCCATGCGTTTCCCAACCACCCCCTCCATGACCGACGCCGTACCCGCGCGCCTGCCCGCGCGGTTCACCGACTATCTGATGCTGCTGAAGCCCCGCGTCATGTCGCTGGTGGTGTTCACCGCGCTCACCGGCCTCGTTTGCGCCGGCTCAGCCATGAACCCGATCAGCGTCGCCATGGCTGTGCTCTGCATCGGCGTCGGAGCCGGGGCGGCGGGCGCGCTGAACATGGCCTATGAAGCCGATATCGACGCCCTGATGCGCCGCACCAAGAGCCGCCCGGTGCCCATGGGCCGCATCTCCCGCGCCGATGCGGCCGGGTTCGGCGGCGTTTTGGCGCTGTTTTCCGTGATGCTGATGGACCTGGCGGTCAACACCTTCGCCGCAGGGCTGCTCGCCTTCACCATCCTGTTCTACGCCCTGGTCTACACCGTGTGGCTCAAGCGTTCGACGCCGCAGAACATCGTCATCGGCGGCGCCGCCGGCGCCCTGCCCCCCGTTGTCGGCTGGGCGGCGGCGACCGGTCATGCACCGCTGAACGCCTGGCTGCTGTTCGCGATCATCTTCATGTGGACGCCGCCGCACTTCTGGGCGCTGTCGCTCTACACCGCCACCGACTACGCCAAGGCCGGCGTCCCCATGATGCCGGTGATCAAGGGACCCAAGTCCACGCGCCGCCAAATCTTGGCCTACAGCCTGTTGCTTGCCCCCCTGGGCGTCGCGCCCGTGTTCACAGGCCTAGGCGGCCCGCTCTACGCCGTCGTCTCTATCGTCGGCGGCGTCGCCTTCGTAGCCTTGGCGATACGGATGCTGTTCAGCCACGCCGGCGATCCCGACGCAGGGGCCGCTCCCGCAAAGCCGGGTAAGCGCGAGGGGCTCTACACGGTGTCGGCCGGCGCGAAGGCGGCGCGGGATTTGTTCGCGGTCTCCCTGTTTTATCTTTTCGCGCTCTTCGCCGCCCTTCTGGTTGAGCACAGCCCGCTGGCGACGCTTCTGCCGGGACTACGCCTTTGAGCCCGCCGCCTATGGACGACCCCTCGCTGGACGTCCCCCCGCCGCAGGGCGGACCCGGCGACCCCTTCGGCGAAGGTCCGGTGGCGGCGAAGGCGCGGCGCCAACGCAGCCTATTCATCGCCCTGGCCCTGGTGGCCTTCGTGGCGCTCGTTTTTGTTAACAGTATTCTGAAGTTGGCCGCTCATGCCCATCACGGATGACGATATCGCGGGGCGCCGTCGCCGGGGCTTGCGGACAACCGCCCTTGTCGCGACGGTCGGCGTGGTCGGGATGATCGGCGCGGCTTACGCCGCCGTTCCCTTCTACCGCGCCTTCTGCCAGGCGACCGGCTACGACGGCACGGTGCGTCGCGCCGAACGCGTGCCTAAAACCGTGCTGGACCGCAAGATCACCGTGCGATTCGACGCCAACGTCCGCGATCTGCCCTGGAGCTTCAAGCCGGAACAGGTGAGCCAGACGCTGCGGATCGGAGCCGCCGGCCTGGCCTTCTTCGATGTCGTCAACAACGGATCGACGCCGCTCACCGGCCGCGCCGCCTATAACGTCGTGCCCGAATCGGCCGGCGCCTATTTCCTCAAGACCCAATGCTTCTGCTTCAGCGATCAGACCCTTCAGCCGGGCGTGCATATGCGCTTCCCTGTGATCTATTTCGTCGAGCCCGCCTTCGCCAGCGACCCGGACACCAAGACCTTCCAAGAAGTCACGCTGTCCTACACCTTCTTCCCCGTGAAGGCCGCGAAGTCGCCCGCCGCGTCGGCGGTGAGCTAAGCGTCAAATCGCCCGTATGCCCGTTCGTGCGGCCACCCGCCCCTTGGCTTTCGCGCGAACCAAAGGCTATAGCGTAGCGGGGCCGAAACTCCGTCCAAAGGACGATGAGTCGAGGCTGTAAAGACATCGTCGCGCGAGAGGTTTTCCGCCGCCATGGCCGATAACGCCGTCCATCACGACTATCATCTGGTCAAGCCGAGCATTTGGCCCCTGTTCGGCTCGATGTCCGGCGTCGTCACGGCCATTGGCCTCGTGACCCTTTTGAAGGGTCTGTTCGGTATGCCGCACGGCACCTGGTGGCTGCTGGCCTTAGGCATCGCCGGGATCTTGTACACCATGGCCGGCTGGTGGACCGATATCGTTAAGGAAGCCAACGAGGGCGACCATACCCCCGTGGTCTCGCTCGGCCTGCGCTACGGCATGATCCTGTTCATTTTGTCCGAGATTATGTTCTTCGTCGCCTGGTTCTGGATTTTCTTCGAGATGGCGCTGTTCCATCACGTCCGTGAACTGTCGCCGATCGATGAGGTGCGCGCCGCCTGGAGCACGTGGCCGCCCAAGGGCGTCGAAACGCTCGACCCCTGGCATTTCCCTCTGATCAACACCTTGCTGCTGTTGCTGTCGGGGACGACGGTCACCTGGGCGCACCACGCGCTTCAGAACGGAGACCGCAAGGAGGCCCGGAACGGCCTGATCCTGACCATCGTGCTGGGCGCTCTGTTCAGTTGCGTCCAGGCCTATGAGTACCGCGAAATCATCACCGAGAAGCTGTTCTTCAACACGGACGCGACCAGCGCCGGCCTCTATGGCTCCAGCTTCTTCATGGCCACCGGCTTTCATGGCTTCCACGTCATGATCGGCACCATCTTCCTGGCGATCTGCCTGTTCCGCCTTTTGGGCGGCGCTTTCAGCTCAAAGCAGCACTTCGGGTTCGAAGCGGCGGCTTGGTACTGGCATTTCGTCGATGTGGTGTGGCTGTTCCTGTTCGCCTTCATTTATGTGGTGTTCCAGGGTCACCCCGCCGGGTGAAAACGCCCTGGGGAACAGTCGGGCTCAATCCGTTTGTCGCCGGCCTTCTGTGTCGCTGTCCCAACTGCGGGGACGGCCCGCTATTCCAAGGCTTTCTGACGGTGCGGCCCGTTTGCGCCGGGTGCGGGTTCGACCTGTCAAAGGCCGATTCGGGCGATGGACCGGCCGTCTTCATCATCCTGATCGCGGGCTTTCTCTGCGCGTTCGGCGCCTTGGTCTTCGACGTGTCGCTGCACCCGCCGATCTGGGTGGACTTTGCGGTTTGGCTGCCCCTCGCGGCCTTCGTGTCGATCGGGCTTCTGCGCCCTTTCAAGGGCGTCATGATCGCGCTGCAATTCCACAATAAGGCCGCGGAAGCGCGCAGAGACGATTAGGACTCATGACGGTTAGGACTCATCGCCTCAGCCCGTCAAAAAGACTATAGTCCAGTCGTCGAGGGTCTGGCGGCCTCACCGGTGGAGAAGACGGGCTTGACCAAAACCGATAGCTTCGGGACGGCGCGTCCGGCGTTTCGTATCGTTCCCGCGCTGGCCGTGATCGTGGGCGTCACGGTGCTCGTGAGTCTGGGCGTCTGGCAGGTCCAGCGTCTGCAATGGAAAGAGGCGATGCTGGCGCGCATCGCTGCGCTCCAGGGCGCCCCGCCCGAGCCCTTGAGCGTCGTGCTGAACCGGCTTGGCGAGGCCGGTCGCCCGGAGATCGGCGAGGTCGACTTTGTGCGTGTGCAAACCGCGTGCCCGACCCTGCAACAGACTCCGACCTTACGCCTTTACGCGGTCTTAGGTGGGGTGATGGGCCGTCGCCTGATCACCGCCTGTCCCATCCAGGCGGGCCGCTTCCGCACCCTTTTGGTGGACCGCGGCTTCGTACCGGACGAAACGCCTATCACAGGCGGCGCGGCGCGCGGCCCCACCTTGGATGCGCCGGTGATCGGCGTCTTGCGCACGCCGCCGCAGCCAGGGTGGCTCACCCCCGCCAGCGACCCGGTCAAGAACGATTGGCGCGCTCGGAGTATTCCCGCGATGGCTAAGGCGCTCGACGCGCCGGCGCCGGCGCCCGTGTTCCTGATGCTGGAGACCCCACGTCCGCAAAGCGGCGTCCCCATGCCGGCCGCCATCCCCACCGACATCCCAAACAACCATCTCGGCTATGCCCTGACCTGGTTCGGCCTGGCGCTGGGATTGATCGGGGTCTATGTCGGGAGCCTGTTGCGCCCCCCAAGCCCGCTCCCCCGCACCCGCTCCTTCGCCAAGCGCCCGGTTCGTTCCTAAGGCGACGATCTATTTTAACGGATGGGAGCGTGATAGTCGGCGTGCCCAACCCCCAGTTACGCTGATCATCGTCCAGGCCTGAACCTATGCACTACATTTCTACCCGCGGGGCTAGCGCGCCGGCCGGGTTCGCCGACGTCCTCTTGGCAGGTCTCGCGCCCGACGGCGGCCTCTATGTGCCAGAGACCTGGCCGAGCTTCACGCCTGCCCAGATCCGCGCCTTTCGCGATGCGCCCTATGCCGAGGTCGCAGCCGCGGTGCTGGAGCGGTTTACGGGCGATGCCTTCGAGCCTCAAACCTTGCGTCAGATCACGGCGGAAGCCTACGCCAGCTTCGCCCACCCGTCGGTCGCGCCGCTGCGCCAACTCGATGTGGGCTTGTGGATGCTGGAGCTGCACCACGGCCCAACGCTGGCGTTTAAGGACGTGGCGATGCAGCTCCTGTCGCGCCTGTATGACGCGCTTCTGAAGCGGCGCGGGCGCACCCTGACCGTCGTCTGCGCCACCTCCGGCGATACCGGCGGCGCCGCCGTCGAGGCGTTTCGCGGCGCCCGTCACGCCCGCATTGTCGCCCTGTTCCCCCATGGGCGGATTAGCGAGGTGCAGCGGCGCTTCATGACCACGCCGACAGACGCCAATGTGCGCGCGGTCGCCGTCGATGGCGACTTCGACGACTGCCAGCGAATCGTGAAGGCGCTGTTCGCCGATTCCGACTTCCGCACAGCCGTCGATCTGTCCGGCGTGAATTCGATCAACTGGGCGCGGATCGCGGCCCAAGCGGTCTATTATTTCACCAGCGCCGTGGCGCTCGGCGCGCCCGATATCGCGCCGCGGTTTGTGGTGCCCACCGGCAATTTCGGCGACGCTTTCGCTGGCTACGTCGCCCACCGCATGGGTTTGCCGATCCAGCAGGTCGTCGTCGCCACCAACGGCAACGACATCCTGGCCCGCGCCCTCGAGACGGGCCGTTACAGCCGCGGCTCGGTGGTCGCGACCCAGAGCCCAGCTATGGACATCCAGGTCGCGTCCAACTTCGAGCGGCTCTATTTCGAGGCTGTCCGCCGCGATGGGCTGGAGACGGATCGGGCGTTTCGGGCGTTCGGCGCGGAGGGCGCCATCGACCTGCCACCCCAAGCGAGGGCGTTCATGGCTGAGCTGTTCGCCGGCGCCTCTGTCAACGAGGCCGACACGACCCGCACCCTGGTCTCGACCCTGAACCAGACGGGCGAGCAGGTCGATCCCCACACCGCCGTAGGCCTGAGCGCGGCGGCGAGGCTGTCGCGCGAGCCCGGCGACGGCCCAACCGTGGTGCTCTCGACAGCTCACGCCGCCAAATTCCCCGAAGCGGTCGAGGCCGCCCTGGGCTTAGCCCCCGCCCTGAACGCCAAAAGCCGCGGCCTTTTCGACAAACCTGAGCGAATCGACCGTCTTGCCGCTGATGTAGACGCCGTGAAGGCCTATGTCCGCGCCTTCGCCCGAGGTTGAGGAGACCTGAGAGCCTTGGATAAGGACGTTACATCCGCCCGCGTGCATCGGTTCGGCAATGGCGTCCGGGTCGTCTGCGATCCCATGGCCGGGCTCGAGAGCTTGGCTCTGTCCGTCGTGATCCGCGGCGGCGCCCGATGGGAGGATGCATCCCATAACGGCTGGTCGCACCTTTTGGAGCATATGGTGTTCAAGGGCGCCGGCGGCCGCTCGGCCCGCGACATCGTCGAGTCCATCGAGCAGAGCGGCGGCCATATCAACGCCGCCACCGGTTATGAGCGGACCAGTTTCCAGGTGCGCTGCCTCAAGGGCGGCCTGCCGCTGGCTATGGATGTCTTAAGCGGCCTCGTGCGCGACCCCGCCTTGAATGCCGATGACCTGGAGCGCGAAAAGAGCGTAATCGGCCAGGAGATCGCCGAAGCCGCCGATACGCCCGACGATCGCGTGTTCGACCTGGCCCAAGCCCACGCCTACGTGGGCCAAGCCTTGGGCCGGCCGATCCTGGGCGAATCCCATACCATCGGCGGCGCGACCGCCGCCACGCTCAGCGCCTATCACCAAACGCTTTACGCCAGCGACCGCATTGTCGTCAGCGCCGCCGGCGCGGTGGACGAAGACGAACTCCTCGCCCTGGCGCAAGCCGCCTTCGGCGATGCGACGACCCCTGACCGTCCGGCCGCCTGCGGCGTGGAGGCGCCGAAGGATGGCGTCTTCGGCGGCGGATCGTGGGCGGAGACGCGCAAGCTGGAGCAGGCGCACCTCGTGATCCTGATGCCTGGCGTCGGCGCCCGCGACCCCGACTATTTCGCCGCCCGCCTGTTCGCCGAGGCGCTGGGCGGCGGCATGTCGTCCCGCCTGTTTCAAGAAGCGCGCGAGGTGCGCGGCCTGGTCTACGGCATCGACGCCTACTGCGAATCCTACGAGGACTGCGGCGTGTTCGGCGTTTACGCCGGAACCGCGGCAGCCGATGCGGCGGAGACGGCGCGGGTTACCGCCCAGCAGATCCAGGCGCTGGCCGACGGCGTCACCGCCACCGAGCTCGCCCGGGCCAAGGCCCAGCTCAAGGCCAGCCTGTTCATGGCGCGGGAATCGCCGCTATCGCGCGCCGAACAAGCCGCCGGCCAACTCTTCCTGTTCGACCGCCTGTTCACGCCCACCGACCTCGCCGCCGCCATCGACGACGTCTCTATCGCCGACTTCCAACGCCAAGGCCGCCGCCTCGCCGCCGAGCCCCGCGCCGCCATCGCCGTGCTGGGCCCGCGCAAAGCGGCGGACGCTGCGGAGGCGTTTCGCGTGGCGCTGGCGGCTTGAGGGGCTGGCGGCGGATTTAGAAGGGCGCGTTGTGATCGACTGGGGCGCGGGTACGCGCACCTGGATTCAACGGGCCGATAGCCAGGATAAGGTGGTCCTTGAGATCGCGTGCGAGTTCAAGGAGCCGAGCTTGATGAGTGAGTTCGCCAAATACCGTTTCCGGGACGCACACCAGGTCGAAGAGCTTGGGGAGCAGATCGATGGCCTTGATCAGCACCAAATAATTGAGCGGCCCGGTATCGGCGACGACAATAGGCATAGAGCCTTAAAAGCCAAGCGCCTGAAGGTCTTGGCGGTCACGCGCTAAATCCCGTTCGGTGTATGTTCCGAACACATCGTGCGATACGAGGAACGCATCGAGCGCGGGTTGTGAGCCAAAGCCGAGCAGACGACGCAGCTCAGCCTTCGTTAGCCGTCCAGCGCGGTAGGACTCCAACGCAAGGGCTTCGAGCGCCTCACGCTCGATATCGCCACCCGCGCTGAGCTGCTCGGCGAAGTCGTCCGGAATGTGAAGCATTAAGTACATAACGTGAACCTACCACGGAGCCGGCCAAGGCGGTAGCGCTTCCTGCCCCCTCAAAGCCCCTGATATCGCGCCAAGTGCCAATCCACGGAGCCCAGCTCGCTCTCGATCATCGACGCGCGCTTGAAGTAGTGGCTGAGCGCCAGTTCGTTGGTCAGCGCGATGCCGCCGTGGGTTTGGACCGCGTTTTGGCCGACGAAGCGGCAGGCCTTGCCGACGAAGGCCTTGGCGGCGGAGACGGCCTTGGCGCGCTCAGCGGCGGGCTGGTCCAGCTTCAGCGTCGCCATATAGGTCATGGAGACGGCCTGTTCGTGCTGGATGAACATGTCCACCATCCGATGCTGCAAGACCTGGAAGTCGCTAATGGCGTGGCCGAATTGGCGGCGCTGCTTGGTGTAGGCCAAGGTTTGGGCCAGGAGCTGGCTCATCACGCCGAGCGCCTCGGCGCACAGGGCTGCGCGCGCCTCATCTAACACCTGTTCGACCAAAGGCAGGCCCGCGCCCTGTTCGCCCAATAGGGCGTCGGCGGTCAAGCTCACCCCGTCCAGAGCAATCTCCGAAGCTTGGCGGCCATCGACGGTCACATAATCGCGGACGACGACGCCGGCTGCGGCCTTGTCGACCAGGAACAGGGATATACCTTCGGCGTCGCGCTGCTCGCCCGCGGTGCGGGCCGTGACGATCAGCTGGTCGGCCATCGGCGCGCCCGTGACCACCGCCTTGCGACCGTCGAGCCGCCAGCCGGCGCCGTCGCGGACCGCGCGGGTTGAGACGTCGGCGGCGTCATAGCGCCCCTTCGGCTCGCCCCAGGCCAGGGCGACCATGCGCTCGCCGGCGATGATCTCGGCCACGGCCTTAGTCGCCGCAGGCGTATCGATCCGTTTCAGGAGGCCGGCGCCGATCACCACCGTCTCCAGATAGGGCTCGACCACCAGCGCCTTGCCCAGCTCCTCCATCACCACCAGGGTATCGATGGGGCCGCCGCCAAGGCCGCCCATCTCTTCCGGTAGGGCGGCGCCCAGCACGCCCAGGTCCTGCGCCAGGGCGCGCCAGATGTCCGGCCGCCAGCCAGGCTCGGCCACGATCGCCTTTTTACGGGCGTCGAAGTCGTAGGTGTCGGCCAGGAAGCTCGACAGAGAGTCGCGCAGCATCCGCTGCTCGTCGTTGAAGCTGAAATCCATGGGGGTGTCCGGTTAAGGGGGGCGCCGGGCTAGAGGCCCAGCACCGCCTTGGCGATAATGTTGCGCTGAATCTCGTTTGAGCCGCCGTAGATCGAGGTCTTGCGCATATTGAAATAGGTGTCGGCGACGCCGCGGGCATGAGCCGGCCCGATGGGCAGGGCGTTGTCGCCCGGCTCCTCCGCCCCGGTCAGGTGCGGCGCCGCATAGCGACCCGCCGCCTCCACCGCCAGCTCGGCGGCGCGCTGTTGGATCTCGCTGCCCTTGATCTTCAGGAGCGAGGATTCGGGGCCGGGTCCCTTACCTTCGCCTTCGCGGGCCAAGCCGCGTAGCTCGGTGTATTCCAGCGCCATCAGGTCGATCTCGATCTCGGCCATCTTGCGGGCGAAGAAGGGATCGTCGAGCAGCGGACGGCCGTGGTCGGTCTCCTCGGCGGCGATGGCTTTCAGCTTCTCGATGCCGCGCTTGGAGCGGGCGACGCCGGCGATGCCAGTGCGCTCATGGGCCAACAGGAACTTGGCGCAGGTCCAGCCCTTGTTCTCCTCAAAGACCCGGTTCTCGACCGGCACGCGCACGTCCTCCAGCCACACCTCGTTCACCTCGTGGGCGCCGTCCAGGGTGACGATCGGGCGCACGGTCACGCCGGGCGTCTTCATGTCGATCAGAAGAAAGCTGATGCCCTCCTGTTTCTTGGCGGCGGGGTCGGTGCGCACCAGGAAGAAGCCCCAGTCCGCGTGCTGAGCCAGCGTTGTCCAGGTCTTCTGGCCGTTGACCACATAGACGTCCCCATCTCGCACGGCCTTGGTGGTCAAGGACGCGAGGTCGGAGCCGGCGCCGGGCTCGGAATAGCCCTGACACCACCAGATGTCGCCGTTCAGCGTCGGCGGCAGGAAGCGGGCCTTCTGCTCCGGCGTTCCAAAGGCCTGAATCACGGGCGCCACCATGTTCAGCCCGAACGGCAGCAGCGGAACCGTGCCGGCGAAGGCCAGCTCTTCGGCGAAGATGAACCGCTGAACCGGCGTCCAGCCTGGCCCGCCATATTCCTTGGGCCACGCCGGCGCGGCCCAGCCGCGGGCCGCCAGGATCTTATGCCAGGACAGGTAGTCGTCCTTGCCGAGCTCTTCGCCCGCCTCCTGCTTGGCGCGCAGCGCAGGCGGATAGGAGTCTTCGATGAAGCTTTTGACCGTCTCCCGAAAGGCGAGGTCTTCGGCCGAAAAGTCGAGGTTCATAGGATTGCCCTTCAGGGGAGGCGTGCACAGGGGGGGGCCGCGCGATTAGGCCGGGTTATCGACGAACAGGTCGCGGAGCTTCGTCTTCAGGATCTTGCCATTGGCGTTGCGGGGCAGGGGCTCGCGCGACATCAAGATGCGCACCGGCGTTTTGAAGGCCGCTAGGCGTTCGGCGACGTGCGCCTTCAGCTCCGCCTCCGTGGCCTCTGCACCAGGCTTTAAGGTCACAATCGCTCCGGCCTCTTCGCCCAGCACGTGATGGGGAATGGGCACCAGCGCGGCGTCCATGACAGCAGGGTGGGTATAGAGCGCATCCTCCACCTCCACCGAATAGATGTTCTCGCCGCCGCGGATGATCACGTCCTTGATGCGATCGACGATGTAGCAAAACCCCTCGTCGTCGAGCCGGGCCAGATCGCCGGTCTTGAGCCAGCCGTCCTTGAACGTCTCCGCCGTCGCTTCCGGGTTGTTCCAGTAGCCCTTCACGACATGGGGACCATAGGCCCACAGCTCGCCGACGCTCCCAGAAGGTAGGGGTTCACCGTTGGCGCCGACGACCTTCAGGTCGCCCACGGGCGTCGCCGGCCCGCAGCTGTCGGGCCGATTTTCGTAATCCTCGCCAACATGGTGCGTGAAGGTCGCGCAGGTCTCCGTCATGCCCCAGCCGGAGCCCGCCGCGACCCGGGGCAGATCGTGGCGCAAGCGCCGCACCAGTTCCGGGGGCGCGGGCGCGCCGCCATAGGTGATCATGTCCAGGCTCGACAGGTCGTATTTGTCTCGCGCCGGATGCTCCAGCAATTGCCAGGCGATGGTCGGCACCCCGCCGATGCCGGTGGCGCGCTCGCGCTCGACCAAGGCCATGGCGTCTTCGGGGTCCCACCGGCGCATCAGGATCAGCATGGCGCCCATGGTGATCGCCACATTCATCAAGGCGAAACAGCCGGTGACGTGGAAGAAGGGTATGCAGACCACATGGCGCTTCTGCGCGTCGGCGGGCGACGGCGTCGGCGGCGCCTCGCCGCGGCGCACATAGGCCCGCACCTGGGACAGAAGGGTGGCCAGGACCGCGGTGGTCGCCCCGCGATGGGTGGCCAGCGCCCCTTTCGGCTTTCCCGTCGTGCCTGAGGTGTAGAAGATGGTGGCGTTGTCCTCGGGCGAGACGGGCAAGGGCGGTCCGGCCGGGTTGGGCAGCGCGCCCCAGTCGTTCGGGGCGCCCAACAGCGCATCCAGCGGCAAGACGTTGGCGGCGGCCGGCAAGGGCGTCTTGGCCTCCCCCGCGCGGGTGACGAAGATATGGCGAAGATCGGGCAGCGCCTCCAGCTTGTCGATCAGGCGCTCAAGTCTTCGCGCATCGAACACCGCAGCGACGGCCCCTGAATTCTGCAGGCCATAGATCAGCTCAGCCCCCGTCCACCAGGCGTTCAGGGGCGTGGCGACGGCGCCGGCCATGGCCGCGCCGAAGAAGGCCACGGGCCATTCCGGAAGGTTGCGCATGACGATCGCCACCCGGTCGCCGGGCTTGACCCCTCGCGCGATCAGCTCGACAGCGAAGGCGTGAGCGGCGCGAAAGAAAGCCTCGTAGCTGACCCGCTCGTCGTCATGCACCAGAAACGTGCGCTCGCCATAGCTCCTGCCGACCATGGCCAGTTCGACCAGCGTCCGCGGACCGCCCTTCCACGCACGGACGGGGCGGCCTTCCGGGGCGATCGTCTCCATTTCGAACGGCGCGCCGGGCGCCGTCAGGGCGGCGTGCGCCTCAGCGATGGACATCGCGGGCCAACGGGGGAGCGCGCGTGCGGCTTGACTCATGTTTCCCTCACCTATGAAGCGCCTTCTACGAGGCGTCTGAGCGGTGCTGCATCGGCGCCGCCTCCTGTTTGTTTTTACGCCTTATTTCAACGCTCGATCAGAAGTCCCCAAGCCGCCCGCCGCTCGCCGCCACCGCTTCGAGCAAGGCGGCGGGCCTGAAATGGTCACCGAATTTCGCCTGATAGGCCTGCAGTCGCGCGAGCACGGTCTTCGCGCCCACCGCATCGGCGTAGAACATCGGGCCGCCTCGGTAGGCGGGCCAGCCATAGCCGTTGATCCAGACCACATCGATGTCGGATGCGCGCGAGGCTATGCCCTCTTCGAGGATTTTCGCGCCTTCGTTGATCATCGGATACAGGCAGCGCTCCAGGATTTCCTGGTCCCCGATGGGTCGGCGCTCGATGCCCTGGCTGGCGGACAGGCCGAGAATAAGATGCTCGACCACCGGCGACGGCGTGGCCTTGCGGGCGGCGTCATAGTCGTAGAAGCCGGCGCCCGTCTTCTGACCCCACCGTCCCGCTTCGCACAACAGTTCGCGGATCGTGGCCCCGGTGGAGCGTTCCTTGACCCAGCCGAGATCGAGCCCGGCCAGGTCGCCCATGGCGAAGGGACCCATGGGCATACCGAAGTCGAACAGCACCCGATCGACATCCCAGGGCATGGCCCCTTCCAGGATCAGCTTGCTGGCCTCGCGCTGACGCGCCTCCAACATGCGATTGCCGACGAAGCCATGGCAGACCCCGACCAGCACGCCGACCTTGCCGATGGTTTTGGCCATCTGCATGGCTGTGGCGACGACAGGCTTGGCGGTCTTGGCCCCGCGCACGACTTCCAGAAGCCGCATGACATTGGCCGGAGAGAAAAAGTGCAGGCCGATCACGCTTTCTGGGCGCTGGGTGACGCCGGCGATCTCGTCGATATCCAGATAGCTGGTGTTGCTGGCCAGGATCGCGCCGGGCTTGGCGATGGCGTCGAGCTTGGCGAAAACTTGCTTCTTCACCTCCATCAGCTCGAACACGGCCTCAATGATCAGGTCGCAATCCGATAAGGCGGCGAGGTCCATGGCGCCGGTCAGGCGGCCCATGCGAGCTTCGACCTCGTCGTTGGTCAGGCGGCCCTTCTTGGCGGTGGCCTCGTAGTTCTTGCGGATCGTCCCGATCCCGCGGTCTAAGGCTTCCGGCTTCATCTCCACGATGGCGACAGGGAGGCCAGCGCTCAGGAAGTTCATGGCGATGCCGCCGCCCATGGTGCCGGCGCCGACGATCCCTACTTTTTTGATCGGCAGGGTGGGTTCGTCGTCCGGGATGTCCTTGACCTTGGCGGCCAGCCGCTCGCTGAAGAAGGCGTAGCGCAGCGCCGCCGATTGCGCGCCCGCCACCAGTTCCATGAACGCTTGGCGCTCGAGCTTCATGCCCTCGTCGAACGGCAGATCGACGGCGGCTTGCACGGCCTCAATGCAGCGGGCCGGGGCATCCTGGCCTCGGATGCGGCGAGCGTTAGCTTTGCGAAAGGCGTCGAAGATTTCAGGATGGCCTCGGGCGGGGGCGAGGGCAGCGTCGCGGTCGCGCACTTTCAAAAGCCTGGCGCCGTCGGCGACGACTTGGCGCGCGAAGCCGACCGCGGCCTCCTGAAGCTTGTCGTCGTCGGCCACTGCATCGATCAGGCCGGCGGCGTGGGCGTCCAGCGCGCCGATCGGGTCGCCAAACACGATCATCTCAAGCGCTTTTTCCACCCCCACCAATCGGGGCAGGCGTTGTGTCCCGCCCGCGCCGGGCAGAAGGCCCAGCTTCACCTCGGGTAGGCCGACCTTGGCCGAGCGCGCGGCGACGCGGTAATGGCAGGTCAGCGCCGTCTCAAGGCCGCCGCCCATGGTGGTTCCATGGATAGCGCAGACGACAGGCTTGCTCAGGCCCTCGATCCGATCGAGCATCTCATGCAGCCCAGGCTGCTCGGGCGGCTTGCCAAACTCCTTGATGTCGGCGCCGCCGGAAAACCCGCGGCCGGCGCCGATCAGCACGATGGCCTTGACGTCGGCGTTGGCGTCCAGGGCCTTCAGATGGTCGTAGATTTCTGTCCTCAGCGCGACCGACAGGGCGTTCACAGGGGGAGAATTCAGCGTCAGAACCGCGACGCCGTCTAGGACGGCGACCTCGGTCAGCTGACGTGGCGCGACCATATCCATTATCCTAACCCTACGCTTGTGGTGTTCTTATATCGCGATAATGCGCCATACGGGACGTTCGAATCAAGCACAAGCGAGCGGACTGCGCAAAGGAATGCGGCGAGCCGTCGTATCGCTTGGCGGCCACCCCCGGAGTAGCTTTGGGAATACGTTTCGAACCCAGGGCCATGATCTCTCCCCTCGCTGTTCCCCGTCCCAGCTCTGGCCCAATCCAGACCGCGCGTTATGAGCGCAAGCGCGAAGCTATCCTTGAGGCGGCGGCGGCCTTGTTCAATGCGCGGGGCCTGGCCGGAACGACTATCGCCGACGTCGCCAAGGCGGTGGACCTGACCACCACTAGCGTCACCTACTATTACCGCAAAAAGGAGGACCTCGCCGCCGCCTGTCTTATGCGCGCGATCGGTGCCATGGACGACCTCCTGAGCCAGGCCGAAGCTGGGGCGCGCAGTACGCAGGCCGATCGGCTGAAGCAGTTCGTACGACTCTATTTCCGCCACTTGGCCGACACGGCGGCGGGGCGGGCGGCGCAGCTCATCAACTTTTGGGACCTGCGCGGCATGACGGGGCCGCAAGGCTTAAGGCCGATGGAGGCCTTCGTCGGCCTATTCCGCCGGTTTCGACAGATGTTCCAGGACGGTCAGCCCACATTTTCCCGCAACGAACAGAACGCCCGCGCCCATCTGGTGTTCGCCGCGGTGATCGGCGCCAAGACCTGGGTACGCCGCTACGAGACGGACGACTATCCCCGCGCCGCCGATCGGTTCGCCGAGGTGCTGATCGGGGGCCTGGCGGGCGCAGGCTCGGTATGGGCGCCGCCAGAGGTCGACTTGCAGCGTCCCAACACGCAACGCCCGAGGCCGGACGCCGCCGAGGTCTCCCGCGAGGCGTTCCTGCGGGCGGCGACGGAGCTGATCAACGAGAACGGCTACCGCGGCGCCTCCGTCGACCGCATTTCAGCTCGGCTGAACGTCACCAAGGGCTCTTTCTACCACCACAACGCCACCAAGGACGAACTGGTCGGCGACTGTTTCGAGCGGACGTTCGAGATTCTGCGCGACGCGCACCGCGCAGTTCACAGCCTCGGCGGCGACGGCTGGACCAAGGCCTGCGCCATGGCCTGCGCTCTGGTGCGCCACCAACTCTCCGACCACGGCCCCTTGCTCCGCTACTCCGCCCTGGCCGCCGCCCCGGCCGACCGCCGCGCCCGGCTGTGGGCCACATCGGAGCGCTTGACCGAACGCACCGCCGGCCTCATCTCCGACGGCGTCGCGGATGGCTCGATCCGCCCGGTGGATGCGGTCGTCGCCGCCGAAATCCTGATGGGGCTGATCAACGCCGCGGCGGAACTGCAGAAGTGGTCGCCGGCGGCGACGCAGGCTACGTGCGCGGAGTTGTTTGTCCGGCCGCTGTTTGTGGGAGTGTTTCAAGCCTGACGCGACCCAACACGGCGGCGCATCCCCTAAGGCCGCTCAGCCCATTTCGGAGTAGCCGCGCTCGGGCTCTTCTACCGCGGCCAGGACTATGAAACGATCCTCGCCTATGACGACGTTCCAAGAGACCATCGCCCGCCCGCAGCGCACCTTCTTCGGCGAGCCGCCGGCGATCGCGTACCTGGCCTTCACCGAGGCGTGGGAGCGGTTTTCCTATTACGGCATGACCTCGATCCTGGTGTTGTACATGAGCCAGACGCTGTTCATGCCCGGCCACATCGACCACATCGTCGGTTTCAAGGGATTTCGCGCCGCGCTCACGTCGCTGTTTGGACCGATGAGCACCGTGGCTTTGGCGTCTCAGGTCTATGGGCTCTACACAGGCTTCATCTATTTCACGCCGGTGCTCGGCGGCCTGATCGCCGACCGGTGGATCGGGCGGCGGAACGCAGTGATGCTGGGCGCCATCCTGATGAGCGCCGGCCATCTGGCCATGGCCTTCGACGCCTCGTTCCTGTTGGCGATCGTGCTCTTGATCGTCGGGTGCGGCTTTCTGAAGGGCAATATCTCCGCCCAGGTCGGCGCGCTCTATGCCGACGACGACAACGAAGGGCGCACCCGCGGCTTCGCCGTCTTCTCCATCGGCATCAATGTCGGCGCGGTGGTCGGGCCGCTCGCCTGCGGGCTTCTGGCGCAGCTCTACGGCTGGTCGATCGGCTTCGGCCTGGCCGGCGTCTTGATGCTGATCGGGCTCGCGACCTACGTCGTCGGCTATAAGCACCTGCCCGAAGAGGCGAAACGGGCGAAGGCGAAGGCCGACCACCCGCCGCTCGATGCCAAACAGTGGCGGATCGTCTTCGCCCTGCTGGGCGTGATGGCGCTGACGGTGTTTCAGTCGGTGATCTATTATCAGAACGGCGACGTCGCCCTGATCTGGATAGACCGGGCAGTTGACCTCAACCTGTTGGGCTTTAGGGTCCCGACAGCCTGGTTCAACTCCATCGACCCCCTGATCAGCATCGTCAGCGTGCCCGCCCTGTTTGCGCTATGGCGCTGGCAGGCGAAGCGGGGCGCTGAGCCGGCGGACATCGGCAAGATCGCGGTCGGTGCGGCCGTCGCCGCCGCGGCCAATCTACTGTTGGTGATCGCCTGCCTGATCGGCAAACATGCGTCGGTGCTGTTCCCAATCGCCTACGACGTCCTGCTCGGCGTGGCCTTCCTCTACTACTGGCCGCCGCTCCTGGCCCTGGTCTCCCAGGTGGCGCCGGCCAGGGTAAACTCGACCCTGATGGGGATGGTGTTCTTGAGCCTTTTCGTCGCCGACTTCCTGATCGGCTGGCTGGGCGGCTTTTACGAACGCCTCGGGCCGACAGGGTTTTGGACCCTTAACGTCGCGATTGGCGTTGTGGGGGCGGCTCTGGCCTGGGCGCTGCAACGCCCGTTGGAGCGGGTTCTGGAACTCAAGCAGCAGGCGACATGACAGCGAAACCAGGGGTCATACGCGTCGGCATCGGCGGCTGGACGTTTGAACCGTGGCGGGGCGTCTTCTTCCCGCCCGGCCTGGCCCACGCCAAGGAGCTGGCCTATGCGGCCGGGAAGCTGAGCGCCATCGAGGTCAACGGCACCTATTACAGCAGCCAGTCGCCGGCCACCTTCGCCAAATGGGCCAAGGAAACGCCCGACGGGTTCGTCTTCGCGCTGAAGGCGTCCAGGTTCTGCACCAACCGCAAGGTGCTGGCCGACGCCGGCGCCTCGGTCGAGACGTTCCTGACCAGTGGGATCGTGGAGCTGGGCGATAAACTGGGGCCTATCCTGTGGCAGTTCATGCCGACCAAAAAGTTCGATCCGGACGACTTCGGCGCCTTTCTCAAGCTGTTGCCCGCGCGCCGGGACGGTTTGCCACTGCGCCACGCCGTGGAGGTTCGCCACGAGAGCTTTCTGACGCCCGCCTTCGTCAAATTGGCGAAAGACGCGGGCGTCGCGGTCGTGTTCGCCGATACGCCCAAATATCCCGCCATCGCCGACCTGACCGCCGACTTTGTCTACGCCCGGCTGCAAGACGCTCATGAAGAGATCGAGACCGGCTATGACGCCCAGGCCCTGGATCGCTGGGCGGATACCGCCCATGCCTGGGCCAAGGGCGGCGCGCCGGAGGGGTTGGGCTATATCGAGACCGCCAAAGCAGGCGACGCGAAGGACGTGTTCGTCTTTATGATCAACGGCGCCAAGGTCCGCGCCCCCGCGGCGGCGATGGCGCTGCTCGACAGGCTGCGCGCTCAGGCCGCATGACCAAGCCTTAACATGACGCGATCTTTGCATTTCTGCTAAAGAGGCGGCGATCAATCGCCCAGACCGGGCAAGGATGAGGGGCTTTCAACGTGAATCGTCTGACGCGGATGGCTTTGGTGCTGAGCTTGCCCATGGCGCTAGGGGCGTGCGGGGTGAACAAGATCCCGACGCTTGAGGCGAACGCCAAGACCAAGTTCGCCGATCTCCAGGCCGACTATCAACGTCGCGCCGACCTGATCCCCAATCTGGTGGCGACCGTGAAGGGCTACGCCAATCAGGAAAAGTCGGTGCTGGTGGAGGTGACCCAGGCCCGCGCCTCGGCCACCCAAATTCACGTCGACCCCCAGAGCACGACCACCGATCCGGCCGCCATGCAGAAGTATGCGGCGGCCCAGAACAGCCTCGGCGGCGCGCTCAGCCGGCTGCTCGTCGCTAACGAACGCTATCCCGATCTGAAATCCAACGAGAACTTCCTGGCGCTGCAAAGCCAGCTGGAAGGCACGGAGAATCGCATCACCATCGCGCGGCGCGACTATAACGCCGCCGTCCAGGACTATAATTTGAGCCTCGTGACCTTCCCGAGCATCCTATGGGCCAAGTCGATCTACAGCGCCGAAAAGCCGATGGTGCAGTTCCAGGCCAGCGACGCGGCCCAGAACGCTCCGACCGTCAGCTTCGACTCCGCCGCGCCCGCGGCGACGCCGGCGCCCGCCAACAGTAGCGGCCAGTGACCGTGCGCCGGGCGAGCGCGCCTTGGCGAGGCTTCGTCCTGGCGGCGGCGCTGGTCGTCTTCAGCTTGACGATCGTGGGTGGTCGGGCCTTCGCGGGTCCGACCTTCCCGCCCCTGACGGGCCGTGTGGTCGATGACGCCCATGTGCTGACGCCAGAGATTCAGGCCGACCTGACGGCCAAATTGGCCGCGCTGGAAGCCAAGACCGGGCGCCAGCTGGTGGTGGTCACCCTCCCCTCGCTCCAGGGCGACGATATCGAGGACTATGGCTATCAGCTCGGCCGCGCCTGGGGGATTGGGCAGAAGGATAAGGATACAGGCGTCCTCTTCATCGTCGCACCGTCGGAAAAGAAGGTTCGGATCGAGGTCGGCTATGGGCTGGAGCCCGTGCTGACCGACGCCCTGTCTAGCGTCATCCTGCAAGAACAGGTGCTGCCCAAGTTCCGCAGCGGCGATATTGCGGGCGGCGTCGTGGCTGGCACGGATGCGCTGGTGCAGCAGCTCGGTCTCGACCCTGCGGCCGCGCAGGCCAACGCGGTGCAGGCGGAGCGGGCGCCCCCGCGCCGCCATCACGAGGGCCTGGGCGCGCTGGTTTCCTTCCTGCTGGTCATCTTTGTGCTGAGCGCGGCGTTCCGCGGCGGACGGCGGGGCGGCGGCATGGGCTGGATCTTGCCGCTGATGTTCCTCGGCGGCATGGGCGGGGGCGGCGGCCGAGACGACGACTGGGGCGGCGGTGGAGGCGGCGGGGGCGATGGCGGCGGCTGCAGCGGCGGCGGCGGGTCTTTCGGCGGCGGCGGCTCATCGGGAGGCTGGTAGATGTTGTCTGAAGCTGACCATCGCAAAATCGAAGCTGCGGTCCAGGCGGCGGAGGCCCGCACCTCGGGCGAGATCGTCTGTATCCTGTCCCACGAGGTGTCCAACTATCGCGAGACGCCGCTCGCCTGGGCGGCGGCCGCGGCGCTGCTCCTCCCGCCCCTGGCGCTCTTCGCCGGCTGGCAGCCCGGCGCGCTGCTGAACCCTGGCGCGGACTGGACCGCGAGCCAGGTCGGCGCCGTGGGGACGGTGGTCGCCCACGCCCTGGAATCCTACGCTATCGTCCAGGTCATCCTGTTCGCCATCACCGCCGCTGTGGTGGCGATCCCGCCGGTACGCCGCCTTCTCACCCCAACCCCGCTGAAGCGCCACCGGGTCCACCGGGCCGCCCTGCAGCAGTTCCTGGCCACGGGCTTGCACGCGTCGGCCGACCGCACCGGCGTGGTGATCTTCGCCTCGGAAGCCGACCGCCGCGTCGAACTCCTCGCCGACGACGCCATCCACGCCGCCGTCGGCGACGTCGCCTGGAACGCCGCCGTGAAGGCGGTGCAGGACGGGATGAAGAAGCGTGATCCGGCGACGGGCTTCGTCAACGCGATCAACATCTGCGGCGATGCGCTGGCGGAGCACTTTCCGTCCACCGGGCCGCACGCGAACACGCTGAGCGATCGGTTGTTAGAGATTTAGCGCGTTTCATGACGGTGCGAACCGGAAGCTGCCTCTGCGGCGCTCGAACCTATGAAATTGAGGGCGACATTGGCGGCGTCTGGGTCTGCCATTGCTCGCTCTGCCGAAAGGTCACCGGCTCGAGCGGCATAGCGATCCTCATTGTCCCAAAGACGCAGTTCCGCTGGATAAAGGGCGAGGATCACGGGGCGACCTTTGAGTTGCGCCCCTCCTATTCGGTCACTCGCTGCAAGACCTGCGGCACGCCGCTGCCTGCGGAAACCGATGAGAAGAACGTATACGTCACAGCCGGAACGCTGGACGTCCCGCTCGGCGAAGGCGTTCGCACGCACCTGTTCTGCGCATCCCGAGCGGACTGGGACCGTGACGAAGTTGAGGTTCGCTTTTTCGATGAGCGGTCGGTTTAGGTCGCGGAGTTAGCAGAAGATGATCGCCTGTTCCGCTTCGGAAGAGCCGGCGCTGTCAGGTAAGGACCGATCTGATTTGCACATAAAGACCGGAAAGATTATGTAATACGCTTCGTGCTAGCAGTATTACCGAGGGCGTCATGGCCACCGCCGTCACCAGCAAGGGTCAAGTCACCATCCCCAAGCCCATCCGTGATCGGCTCGGCATCGAACGGGGCGACGCCATCGAATTCGAGTTCGCCGCCGATGGACGCGTCGTGATGGCGAAGGTTGGCGGCCGTCCGCCGACGAACCGCTTTGCGAGCTTGCGAGGACGCGCGGGCGCGGGTCTCAGCACCGACGAGATCATGGCCCTGACCCGCGGCGACCTGTGACGCTGGTCGATACAAATGTTCTATTGGATGTGTTCACCAACGACCCTCAATGGGTGGACTGGTCGATCCGCCAGCTCGATGTCGCCGCCCTGACAGGTCCGCTCTTCATCAACGATATCGTCTACGCCGAGCTCTCGGTGAGGTTCGACGCTATCGAAGCGCTCGACACCGTCTTGAACGAGGCGGGGCTTGTTTTGACGCCGACACCACGGGCAGCGCTGTTTCTGGCCGCCAAGGCCTTTCAGCGCTATCGCGCCGCCGACGGCGCGAGGTCCAACGTGCCGCCGTATTTCTTCATCGGCGCGCACGCCGCTGTCGCCGGCCTATCTCTCCTGACGCGCGATCCTAAGCGCTACCGGACCTACTTCCCGAAGGTCGATCTGATGGCGCCTTAGCGGCGCCATACCCTAATCGTCCCCCGACGCATTCAACCGCTGCCGTAGCTCTTTACCGCTCTTGAAGAATGGCACGGCCTTGGCGCGGACGGCGACGGCGTCGCCGGTGCGGGGGTTGCGGCCGGCGCGGGCGGGGCGGCTGCGGACGGAGAAGGCGCCGAAGCCGCGCAGCTCTACGCGACCCCCGACCGACAAGGCCTCGCAAATCTCTCGAAATATCACCGTCACAACGCGCTCAACGTCGCGTTGCGTCAGGTGCGGGTTTTCTTCCGCCAATTTGGCGATCAATTCGGATTTGATCATTGAGGGCCCTTTATCGTTTAGACCATCGTGCAAACCCGCGTTTCGCTCAAGAGGCGATCACGCCTGAGACGCGAAATGAGTATAAAAAAACCCGCGCGGCGAAACCGCGCGGGTCTAATTTATAGAGTTCTAAGTCTCGCTTTTAGTCGCGGTTAGCGCGCTCACGCAAAGCCGCCCCCAAGATATCGCCCAGCGACGCACCCGAGTCCGACGACCCGAACTGCTCTATGGCTTCCTTTTCGTCGGCCATCTGCATCGCCTTGACCGACAGGGACATGCGGCGCGCCGCCTTGTCGATGTTGGTGATCATGGCGTCCAGACGGTCGCCGACGCCGAACCGTTCCGGCGTTTGCTCTTGACGATCGCGGGACAGATCGGCCTTGCGGATGAAGGCGGTCATCGGCGCGTCTTCCTCGCCGAACTTCACTTCCAAGCCGCCCGAGGTGACCTCGACTACCTTGGTGGTGACGATCTGGCCGCGGCGATACAGGTCGCCGGCGATCGGGTCGCCGGTGAGTTGCTTGATGCCGAGCGAGATGCGCTCCTTCTCGACGTCCACGTCCAGCACGCGCGCCTTGACCACATCGCCCTTGTGGAACTTGGTCACGGCCTCTTCGCCCGAGACGTTCCAGTCGATGTCGGACAGGTGCACCATGCCGTCGATGTCGTTGTCCAGACCAATGAACAGGCCGAATTCGGTGATGTTCTTGATCTCGCCCTCGACGGATGTGCCGATCGGATGCGCCTCGGTGAAGGCTTCCCAGGGGTTCTGCTGCGCCTGCTTGAGGCCCAGCGAAATGCGGCGCTTGGAAGCGTCCACGTCCAGCACGATGACATCCACTTCCTGAGAGGTGGAGACGATCTTGCCGGGATGGGCGTTCTTCTTGGTCCAGGACATTTTCGACACGTGGACCAGGCCCTCGACGCCGGCTTCCAGCTCCACGAAGGCGCCGTAGTCGGTGATGATGGTGATGCGGCCAGTGAAGCGGGCGTTCGGCGGATACTTGGTCTCCACACCGTCCCAGGGATCGGACTGGAGCTGCTTCATGCCGAGCGAGATGCGCTGGGTGTCGGGGTTGATCTTGACGATCTGCACCTTCACCGTATCGCCCACCGCCAGCACCTGGCTGGGGTGATTGACGCGCTTCCAGCTCATGTCGGTGACGTGGAGCAGGCCATCGATGCCGCCCAGATCCACGAAGGCGCCGTAGTCGGTGATGTTCTTGACCACGCCATCGCGCACCTCGCCTTCATGCAGCTGGCTGACCAGCTCCGTGCGCTGCTCGGCGCGGGCCTCTTCCAGGATGGCCCGGCGGGAGACGACGATGTTGCCGCGGGGGCGGTCCATCTTCAAGATGGCGAAGGGCTGTTCCTTGCCCATCAGCGGGCCGACATCGCGGACGGGGCGGATGTCGACCTGAGAGCCCGGCAGGAAGGCCGAGGCGCCGCCGAGATCGACGGTGAAGCCGCCCTTCACCCGACCGACGATGGTGCCCATGACCGGCTCGGCCCGGGCGTAGACGTCTTCCAGACGGGTCCAGGCTTCCTCGCGGCGGGCCTTGTCGCGGCTGATGACCGCTTCGCCGGCGGCGTTCTCGACGCGCTCCAGGAACACTTCGACCGTATCGCCGACCTTGGGCGCGGGCGCGCCGTCATGGCCGGTGAACTCCTTCACCGAAATACGACCCTCGGTCTTCAGGCC
>Ga0116231_10005762_pt1 | contig 24195 bp, 25 predicted proteins | sample S1TSphgellanicum_2_FD_89695 | JGI IMG/M metagenome (GOLD analysis project Ga0116231, IMG submission 89695) | Host-associated microbial communities from peat moss isolated from Minnesota, USA - S1T2_Fd - Sphagnum magellanicum MG | ecosystem: Host-associated > Plants > Peat moss > Unclassified...
AAAAACAAAATAAAACAAAATAAAACAAAATCAGAAAAAAAAAAAAACTTAAAAGCATTAAAAAATCGAAAAAAAAACAATAAAAATTTAAAAAAACCAAAAAAAGGCGGAAAATTTCAAGAAAAGGAAAAAAGGGCAAAACGACGGAAATGAAGTACGGACAGGCAAAAATAATTTTTAAAAAAGAAAAAGAAAAACTTTGCTGGTGCCCGTACGTTCGTACTCTTCTGACCTAAATTTCTCAGCAAGTGTGTGCGACAACTGTCCTTCTTCCCCTGACACGCTTTTCACACTTCTGACAGTACTGTGTCCTGGCGCGGGGTGGGCGGGGTACGTACCCGTGCTCGTACGAAAATTTAAGGACCCATGAATATTAAAAAATTAAATTTAAAAATTTAAAAAAAAAACTTTGGGGGGGGGGGCAGGGGTGTTGAGAAAGGGGAGGGGGGCGGTGGTCAATTTTATGATGCTAGCCAAAATGGCAAATGAGCCACATGAAAAATTAGCCAAAATTGGGCTACAAAGCTAAATTATGAAAGTAATTTATTTAACAAAAATAATTTTCTATATGTTTGGCTACCCTAATTTGAACCATTACCTATATTTCTATCTGGACGATTTTTCTTAAATTTTCGTCAAATTATGATTATTGATTATTGTTATTCTTATTATTTGGAAAAGCACTTGATTTTAGCATTTAATTATTTTTAATATATCCTTTTAGGCTATTATCTGTTTATATATAGCCACAACAAAAGAAAGCCCCTGAACAAAATTATTTAAAAAAAAAACTTCCCACCATGTCATTCAATCATTCTCATGGTTTGTTTGATGATGAAGATGGCCATGATGACTATGATGATGATGATGATGATGAAGATGATGGTGATGATGATGAGGGGGAGTAGGAGGAGGAAGAAGAAGAAGAAGAAGAAGAAGAAAACCAAGAACAAGATGAAGATGATGAAGAAGAAGAAGAAGAGAGAATCAGGATTCCATAGCCACCTTATTCATGTGGATTTCTGTGTTTTTTTTTTGGGTAACAATCTTGTGCACCACAATCTGCAGCACAAAGAGTTTTTTGGGCAAATTTTCAATGATTTTTTTTAAGTAGTCACCACCACCACTTGGGTTTGTTGTTGCTCTGTCGTGGTTTTGCATTTTGCTTTCCTTGAAAGTTTTGTTCGTGGAGGGAAGGAGGAAGGAAGGAAGGAAAGGAGGGAGGGAGAGAGGGAGCATTCGCACTTGTTTGTAGGAAAATCTTCACATGGAAATAAACAAATAACTTGTGTTATCACAGTACAAAAATGAGAGCAAATGTTTCCAAAATTTGAAACGCCTGCATAAAAGCGAGAGCATTATTATTACCCTACACAAAAACCAGCATAGAATGATTGATGATGATGACGATGATTGATGCATATGATGATGATGAGGAGGAGGATGGTTCTGATGTTGAGAGAGAGAAAATTCTATTTAATATTTATGTAATGTAATGTCATGTTATGTTATGTTATGTTGTTTATTTTTCTGGCAAGAATTTTTTGTTGTCATGTGCGGTAATGTCGGCGAGTTGTTAATTTTCGGTCCGCCGGATTTCTCGGCGTCTCAGGGTTGCGTGAATTGCACCTTCCTTTCCTTTCCGGAAAGGAATTTTCCTTGGCTGATTCGTTAGGGGAAAGAAGAATAACCAACAAGGACAAGAACAAGAAGTTCTTCGTTAGTTTTTGCAATGTGAAGGATTCGGAGGCCGGAGGATGTGTGAGGAGGCAATGGGTTCTTCTTCTTCCCTGAAATGGAGGTGGCTGAATTTGAGTGGATCAAGAGTTAGAAGAAGAAGAAGAAGATGAGAAGAGGAGAGGAGAAATGGGATTTGTTTTCGGTGGCTTGATGGGTGTCGGGGGTTGTGGGTAGCGGGGACTGTGGAGGGACACAGACAGATAGTCAGATAGTCAGACAGACAGACAGAGACAGAGACAGAGGAGTATGCGTTCATGTGAAGGGAGAGCTTGTGCGGCGGGAAGCTCCTTCCAATTGGCTCATGCAAATTTGAGAAAGCAGAAATGGATCGGGATGCCGGGCAAATCACCGTAGGCAGTCGTACATTCCAGCAGCACCAGTTCTTTCCTTCAGGTAAAGCGAGAGAGAGAGAGAGAGAGAGAGAGAGAGAGAGAGAGAGAGAGAGAGAGAGAGATTTGGACTGTCTCTTTTGTCATTTATGAGAAGAAACCGTTTTTTGGGGGGCGGGGGGTGTTTTTTGCAAGTGTTTTGTGGCTACAGCCCTCCCCGTGTTTAAAAATCCAAAACAAACGGAAGAAGATGAATGAGAAGCAGAGAGTCAAGAATGAGCGATACCCACCCCACCCATTCACACAAATTGTGCCAAAATGGATGCCTGGATGTGTAGTCTTTGAGGAGGAGGAGCCTGAAATTTGATACCTGGATGATCTAGGGTTGAATGGTGTAAATGGGTTGTTGCTGCTGCAGGAGGTGGTGCTGGGGGGATGCAGATGATGCATTCGAATTGTCTGAGTTTGTCTGGTGACCAGCAGCCAGAAGTGCTGCCTTCTGCTTCAGCTAATGGTAAGCAGAAGAGTCTGCTGCAGGCAGCAGAATGTGTACCTCATAAGGTGGGCTGGGATTCAAGCTCTTGGAGCTGGGATTCTGTTCGGTTTCGGGCACAACCTGCTGCTGCTTCTCCTTCTAGAGGCTTACTACAAGGAGGTTCAGCAATTGAGCAACACCCAATGAGACATGTTCCCAATGAGAATGGACACTGTGGGTCAAAGAATTCTGCTGGGATTGGCTTCAAGTTGGACAGCAGGCTGTCAGTCACTTCTGAACAAGCAGCTGGCAATTTAGCTACTACCTGTGACGATGAAGAGGATGAAGAATCAGAGCTTCGAAGCCAAACTTTTTTTGGCAGAGAAATGCCATCACACCACCCACGGAATGGGGTCAGAATGTCCTCAGTGAGGAGAGCTAATGACTCTCCAGAGGAGGAGGATGGACAGCTGAGCTTGAAGCTAGGTGGAAGTCTGTATTCCCACACTGAAGACAACATTGTATCACGGAATGGGAAGCGCTGTCGTTCCTCCTCTCCACAACACTCCCAGTTCCCAACATGCCAGGTGGATGAATGCACTGCAGATCTCAGCAAAGCCAAAGAGTACCACCGACGCCACAAAGTCTGTGAGGTGCATTCCAAAGCAGCAAATGCACAAGTTTCGCACAGCATGCAGCGCTTCTGTCAGCAATGCAGCAGGTCTCTTCCTTGCCCCACAGCATCTTTGTAAGGTTGATGTTGTTACACATTGTCACAACTGTCATCTGCCCCTCTATGCAAACCCTCCAGAGATCTCCTCCTAACCGTTGAATTATTGTGGTAGAACCTTGCTATAGTGGTGTTCCCAAAAAGTGTACCTATCATATGACTGATGTTATGGTTGCTGTTGAAAACCAAAAAAAAAAACCTAGACCAAGGACTTGCATCATGGGCAAGAAAATTATGTCATGAGTTTGATCTTTTCAGCAGTCACGAGTCACTCTTGTGGTAGATGGAATTATGTCATGGTCAGTAACTGTGCAATGAAGTTTTTGAATACTTAGATCTAGGGTTACACAGTCCACATATGCTTCCATTTCATAAAGGGCAGGGAATGTTGTTGTCTGCAGATTTCATCCTTTGCCAGAGTTTGATGAAGGTAAAAGGAGCTGCCGAAGACGACTGGCAGGACACAATAGGCGACGGAGGAAGGCACAACCTGATTCAGCTGTGGCTGCTGCCACTGCTGCTCAAGCTGGCTTGATGGTGGAAGATAATCGGCCAGGCAAAGGCCCTGAGATTCTCAGCTTTCTGAATATCTTAAGTCATCTTCAAGGTAAGAACCTCTGTGTGTCAAAGTTTTCACATTCGACTTGTTGTCCCTTTCTTGTCTTGGTATGGCAGATTTTCTGAGACCTGTCTTGACACTTAAGATGCAGTGGCTACCACTGAGCTGGTGATTTGTAGCCTTGTAGGATAAACTGGTAAATTGCTGTAGGAGTTTTGTGTGAGGGAGAGCAGCTGCATCTGTAATGCAATATCTTTCCTTGGACATGCATAAAAGGCAGATCTTGAACCTTGTGCACTTTGTCAACAGAGGATGTCTGGTATGGAGCACACATTGTGTAGTCAGATATCTTGGGTTTCCATGATATTCAAGCAACAGAGCCACTGACTAGGTTTTTGAAATTGTCCTGCTTGCAGCAACAGGAGGCTCCATGGATCTGGCCAATGGTGCACCAAACGATCAAAACCTTCTGTTGCAAGTCTTAAAGAATGCAGACCCTACTACCTCATCAATGTTGAAGGACTCAAACAGAATAGCACCATCATGGAACCAATTGAATCGCAACCTTGACCACAGGGTTCATAGGCCAGAGGCAAAGCTTGCAGGGCCACAATCAACAATTGGATCTAGCTCTGATTCAGCCATCCACACTTGCTCCCTTCTCTCGAAACTAGCCAGCCCATCAACAGATGCTTTCTCACAGCTGCTGCAAAGTACCCTGAAGGGGCAATTGTCAGCCGTGGGTAGGAGTGCACAGGAAAACCCAGTTTCTTGCCTGGGGGAAGAAGGATCTGGCCCAGGACCTCTAACACTGGCATCTTCCAGTACTGAAGCACAGAAGAGCCAAGCCAGCCCCTCTACAAGATTTGGACAGCCTGGCTCTTCAGCACCTTCCATCTCTCAGATTCCATCTACTATTTGTGCAAGACCAATATCTTCTGTGCCCAAGGGTCCTGCTCAACTGCCCTCAAGCTTGGCCATGACTTTGCAGCAGCTAGTTGCTGATCAGTCAATGCCCAAGTTAAACCACTCATCTTCTTCAGCTAGGCATGTCGTTCGCACATCAGAAGTGCAGAAATTGCTCCCTCCACATCCAACCACTGAGAATGGAAGTGCTGCAAGTGACATGTGTGATAAGATTCAAGATCAGGATGTCACTGTAAATTCAACAGCAGGTGTTGTTGAGGGGCACTCATTAGGAATGGTCCTTGCAGACCTTAAAAATAGGTTATCTCCTGAGAATGTGTCGGATGCCAGCCACCATTCAATTGATTTGGAACATCCACCACCACAGCATTCTGGTGATGTATCGCAATCAGGATCTGACCAGCAGTCACCTGGTAGCTCAAGTGCAGACTGGGAGGTACAAATTCTGTGCAAAAAACCCTGTTGTCCAAAATGAGTTGGGGAACATGGCTGCCTTTTGCAGCTCAATGCAAAGAACCTGAAATTCTACTCAAGATTCTTGTTGAATACCTATCTGTAATTTGCTTGAGTGCTACTCTGATAAGAGAGAACTTGTTGGTGTCTAGGGTATCATGTCCAGGTTCAGCAGATTGTTATTCTGCCTCAGTGATGCCATGTATTATTATAATTCACGCCTTTGTTCTGATGCATTGATTTGTGTCTCCATCGATCATACAGGATCGCAACCACAGGATATCATTCAAGCTCTTTGACAGACATCCTGCAGAGTTTCCTGAAGGTCTTCGTGCACAGGTACGTCTGTGTGGTGCTCAAGCTTCTGTCCCCATATACAGCCGCCAGCATCAAACTGACAAGACTAGTGGCTAGGCCATAGCTCCCTTGCAAGTGGTTCCAGATTTGAACCTCATAGGTGTTATGCTTGATAGCCAACCCAGCTGTGTCTATTCTTTGTGATTATATGTTGCTCCTTGTCCTTGCCTTCCAGATTGATGAGTGGCTGGCACACCGACCATCAGATTTGGAGAGCTATATAAAGCCTGGTTGTGTTGTATTAACTGTCTTCCTGTCAATGCCCAAATCTGCATGGGTGGAGGTGCGTCTCTATGCATAAGAGTAATGCCTTTGTGGTGGTTTCCTGGCTGCCTTTCATCTGCCAATCAGAACCAGGGTGCAAATCTAGCAAGATAGGTTTTGATGATATGGTTGAACTTCAAAAAAATTGTGGGGGAAAGATATCTATGTACAACTTTTATTTCCAAATTTCAAGATTGGAGACAAGTTCTCAACATTCTTTATTCTGCATTACAGTTGAAAGAAGACCTAGCTGCAAGTGTGAAGAAACTGCTCAGTCTCTGCAATGATGATTTCTGGTGCAAGGGGCGTATATTGGTGCAAGCAGAACACCAGAAGGTGTTTGTTGTTGATGGTAAGTGCTGCCAACCTGAAATTTCATCCTTGGAGGATTCCAAAAGTTCCATCATCACCATTGGCCTGGTGGTGTGACTGGGTTTGATGTGGGAAAGATTTGTACCTTAAGCAGGGTAATTAGACATATTCAATATTGCCTTCTTGCTGGGCATGATGGGTACTGTTGACTGTCTCTGACAGATGTGGGATGTATTTTGTGTATGCTGCTCTTCTTCCAGGTGACATTCTCGAAAGCATAGTTGCTGAGCCTCTGAGTTACCCATACATTCAGGCTGTACGACCCCTTGCCATTGTGGCCGGTGAACAGAATACACTTGTTTTGAAGGGATTCAATTTCACACAGCCTGGGACCAGGTATACAAAGATGATGCAATAGTTTTGCTACTGGGGACAGTATAACTGCTGGTTCTTGTTGTTATCTTTAGCCAGATTCTTCTTGGGTTCTTTAGGTTTTAGCCTGTTTCTTTTATGTCAGCGCCTCTTTAGCACACTCTCTGTGTGAATATTTCTGCACTTCAACTTTAGATGAACTTACCTTCTTTTTTTGTGGCTTCTCCTATTTGGCATCAACAGCAACAGTTTTTCCATAATGTGATGATGACCCTTGCTTCAGGTTATGTTGTGCATACCAAGGAAGGTTCATACGGCAAGAACTTTCTGGCATGGAGCAAGAGGGAAGTCGATGGCCTGAGAGTGATGCTGCAGTTGAAGATCTTAGTTTGGATGATGACACTAAAATTAAACCAGCAGCTGCTGCCAATGTAGAAGTTGGAGTAGACAAGCAAGTGGATGATGATGAGGAAGTTGAGCACTTTGCTGCAAGTGAGATAGAGAAACACGATCGGAAGCAGGGAGAAGAAGAAGAAGAAGAAGCACAGGAACCATTTATGGGTAATGGTGAAACCAGCTTGATAAGGATGGAGGAAGCTCTGTTTCAGCTGGACAGTGTGTTTACCTGCAATACAGATCTTCGAAGTGTTGTGGGTCGGTGTTTTGTGGAGGTAATAATGGTTTGTCCGAAGTTTTTTTTACTTGTAACATTCCAGTAGCCATCCTTTCTGTGGAGGACTTGTTTTTTTGTTTTGGGTTTGTCCTCCAATACCCAATTTTTGGTGGGTTTGTTCTGGCAAGGTTGGTGTGCAGCTTCTTTGTTGTAGGGCTGTGTGAGGTGTTCTTAATCAATGCCTTAAGTATGTTCTCTCAAACTGGATGGGCTTGTAGGTGGAATGTGGAAATTATGGAGGAGATTGGAAGCCAGTCATCATTGCTGATGGCCCCGTGTGTGCAGAGATTTGCACTCTTGAAGATGAGATTGCAGTAGCTGCCTCACTAGCAGGTGCAGCAGCACAAAGACAAGGGTTTCAAAGCTCTGATGTCCTGGACTGTACAGAGACAATGCGTTTGGTAGCAGAGGAGGAGGTCACTTGCTTTTTGCATGAGCTTGGCTGGTTTTTCCAGAGGAGTTGCTTTCAGGATCTCAAGAATCCCCCTGTTGTTGATCTGGTATGCAGTCAAGTCTTGTCATGCTTTGGCATTTGATATCTGCTAAGCTTTAACAGTGTAGTGAGTTTGTGAATTACACATGATGGTTTGATTATTTCATGGGAAGAATTCTTCAAGCAGACATAAGCTGGTTTAGTTTCCTTCTGTTTGGATATGTGTCTATCCTACTAGTCCCCTCATTTCCCCATTTTTTCACAGATAGTGACCAAACATGTGTTGGATTCTTTCCTTCCAGATCTCTTCCAGAAGGTTGAGGCTGCTTCTGGTTTTCTCTGTGGAAAGAAATTGGTGTGCTGTGGTCCAAAAGCTGCTGGACATTTTATTTGAAGTCAACAATTTGGAGGCAGCATTCATGAAGATTTCCGATGTTCTTCATGAGGAAGTAAGCTTATTACATCGGGCAGTGCAAAGAAAGTGCCGACCCATGGTGGAGCTATTGCTAGGATATGTGCCTTCATCTCTTGCCCATGCAAATGAATCAGAATTCAGCTTATTCCAGAGAAAGCTGCAATTTAAGTCACATTGGGCCAGTATATTCCGGCCGGATGTGAATGGACCTGCAGGACTCACCCCCTTGCACATTGCTGCAAACATGCAAGACAGCGAAGAAGTTGTTGATGCTCTTACCAGTGACCCTTGTCAGGTGAGTCTTGTAGATTATGGGGTCCTTGTACTGCTGGTTCCGTCATTCCTTAAAACCCTTTTTGTTTGGTGCATAGTATCGTACACATATTTGCTCTCTTTTTTTGGTATTTCATGTGATAGTTGAGAGAACCTGACTGGCTCAAATTTGCTAATTAGAACCTATTATTGTGTGGCAGTCTGGCTTGCATGCCTGGTTCAACAAGCAGGATGATGCTGGTGAGACTCCCTTCAAGTCTGCACTTGCACGGGGGAACCTGAAGTCAATCCAAGTGGTGAGAATGAAGCTTGCTCACCTAGAGGATGTGCGAACTGTCTCGATCAACATCCCACCAGACCTGCCGTGGGAATGGACACAAAAAAATAGGGAATCCAAGTTAAGGGCAGAAGATATACTCAATTTGGAACTACCAACATGGGTGAAGAGTGCATCTTCAGGGGAAATAGCTGAGTTGAGCAGGCCTGCTACCACTGCTTGCAAAAGCCAAGCCTGCAGAAGATTGCCTCGGAATGTAGGCACGATAAAGGGCCATATGTATAAACCATTCTTGCTATCTGTGGTATCCTTAGCTACACTATGTGTGTGTGTGTGCTTGCTGTTCAGAGCAGCTATAAAACTTAAAAATGGCCCTACTTTCAGATGGGAGGGTTTACAATCCGGGCCCAAGTAGGAGAAGAGCTCAAGCCCCCCCTTCTAGAGGGCAGGGTTAAAAGATCAAAAAAGGGCAGCTTTCTGTCATCTACACAAGGAGTCTCTTTTGTAAGACTGTTTCCTCAGAGCAATTGTAGATTGAGAGTTACACCAGGCTTTTTCTAGTGTAATGATGGAACACTCTGCAGAATGATAGTTTGATCTCTACCAGTTTTGAAGCTTTATTTGTCACCATGGGGACACCTGCAACATGACCATCTCAAGTTAGATTCTTAGTCTGGTTTCTGATATATTCCAGTATCAAAACATTTTTACTGTGCTGGTTGTTTGCAACCAGCTTTCTGGAAATATTTGCAGGAGCCCTTTTATAGGATGCAAAAAAGCCACCATTAGTAGGAAGAAAAAGAGTAACAGAATACTGTCAGGCGCATTGCCAGAATCCATTTTGCAGGTAATGGTGTGCCCCTTTGAGCTATTGAAAACAGATGATCTCATTTTCAGCTACACATTACACTGGGATTGAATGTTGGAATTATCATTCCCCCATGTTGGCTGCAATGTAGAGATGGCTAACCAGTGCAGTTGTGCAGGTATAATGCATGAAAATGCAGATTGCCATTTCATCATGTTGAACGGTGAGCATGCCACTTCACTTTTACATCCTTTTCATGCGTCCTGTTTTTTTTTTTTTTGCAAAGTCCTCCCTCCACACTGATGACCATTTTCAATGATGGTTTCTGGATGTGGTTGGGACTCAATTGGTAAGGATTGATAGATTTGAAATCTCATGGCCAAGTTTTTCTATTGTTGACTCGATTTTGTTGGGTTTCTTTGGCTTGAGCTTTGCCTTGCAGCCCTGATGATGCTATTCACAGACGTATCTTGTAAGCTTCAAAGTTTCGGTTTTTGTTGGTATCTTTGGCTTGAGCTTTGCCTTGCAGCCCTGATGATGCTATTCGCAGGCGTATCTTCTAAGCTTCAAGTTTCTGTTTTTGTTGGGTTTCTTTGGCTTGAGCTTTGCCTTGCAGCCTATGATGCTATTCGCAGGCGTATCTTGTAAGCTTCAAGTTTCTGTTTTTGTTAGGTTTCTTTGGCTTGAGCTTTGCCTTGCAGCCCTGATGATGCTATTCGCAGGCATATCTTGCAAGCTTCAAGTTTCTGTTTTTGTTGGGTTTCGTTGGCTTGAGCTTTACCTTGCAGCCCTGATGATGCTATTCGCAGGCGTATCTTCTAAGCTTCAAGTTTCTGCTTACGACATGAGCAGGATGGTAACGGAAATCATTTATGTTTGATGGAATGTGTTCAGTCTCAACTTGCTCTTTGTTTTTTCTTTCTTTTTGCTCTGTTGTCATTTTTTCTGAGATTCATACAGCTATGGATTACTGAACTACAACTCCCCTTGTTCTTGTGCAAGAGGCTGCAGACAATTGTACTTGGTCTAACTTTCTTTTGGGTACCTTTTTCATTTTGTCACCTTCTTGTTGTTTGTTGTCGGCCTTGCCTACAAGCGCAAGGATATTGTTAGTGTTAGATTCATTATAGAGTATAGAAGCTTAAAGGGGTTTTGGCCCCCTAAGTAACAGATCTATTTTTGTATGAGGATTCTTGAAAAATGATAGCAAAATTCATCATGAGATTGCTGAATTTTGAGATTCGTATTTAATGTAATTGTGTTGATTGGGTACTCTTATTATCTCAAGGAATCACATCCAAAGACCAAACCTTTTTTTTTTCTTTTTTTTTTTAACACTTTGTGAAATAGTTTTATCAACTCTTTTTTTTTAATATTTGTGAAAATATGTAACTCCTCTTAATACTTATAAAGATGTGAAAAATTAATTTAAATCTTAATTTATGACACCCAATGTAAATTAATTAAAACAAATTTAATTATGCTCACATAATATAACCATTTTGGACATGTTTTGGATTTCTAACGAGCAATTCCATCACTAATTTGGAATACTTCACAAATAAATTTAGTATGTCCTCCTTTTCTTTTTCTTTTTTCTTTTCTTAGGGTTTTCTCTTTAGGATGAATTTTAGGGTCTTTGGGTTTTTCAAACTTGGTCTCCATCCATAGGGATGAATGGCTCAATGCTATGACCCTCCATTGGGTATCACATTTGATAACCATCATTGTAATTTTAAAAATCAAATACCCAATTGTTATATATAACTTTGGATTTTTTTAATTGAAAAATATCAGCTTAATAAAATCGTATATATATTTTATTTATTTATTTATTTATGTATATATATATATATATATACACATTTCTGAATATAATATAATTAGTGTCGAAATGACGGACCCAGGTACAACGACAGCACATGCTGGAAGCCAATGGTAAAAATATGACCATTTTATTTTCGCCGAAATATGGCGAATGCTCGGCCTTTGTTTTAATCTAGATGTTGCTGGGGGCATTTTATTTATTTATTTATATTTATATTGTTCGAAAAATGGCGAAATTTCGGGACCAAAATAAAACGGCGACGACGGTAATAGGCTGTTGCTTTCGCCATGAACCGACAAACACAGCCTGTGGTCGAATGAACTGCGCGCGCTCATAAGCCCTTGTTGTGCTCATTTCTGCATGCACCAATAGGTCGTTCGGTGATGAGCGCAGTGGCGACAATCTCTTTTCGATTTGCTGTTGCTGCGCAATCGGCTCCACAGTTGTTTCGCTCTGAAGCCTTGCGAGGAAGACAGAGGAGAGCGAGCAAGAGCAGCAGGAGGCGCAGCAAAGCTCGTCATCATGGTACGCATTGGAACGTTTCTCTACACCCATTTCTTTTGTTTGTCCTGGATGGTGAGACGCATAGATGTTAAGTGGTGGTGGTGGTGGTGGTGGCGATGACTTCTTTTAGGTTTTTGTTGTTGGGATCCCAACAACTTGCTTTCTGGACATGGAAGGACTCAGAAACTTACTACAAGGATGCTTTTGATTGCTGAGATAGATAGATAGATAGATATGTGTGCTGCCGTTTCTTTGCCACCTGATTGAAGAGCTTCGATTTTGTTTCTCTTTTCAGTGTGTGTGTGTGTGTGTGTGTGTGTGTTGGTAGTCAAACCCTAAGTGTTCAAACCCTAAGTGTGCTTATTGCTTGGAGGAGGGTTTGCTCCTGTACTGACATGGAGCAGAGATCTTGACATTTATCTCATTGCTGATTCTAACCCTACATTTGTCTAAGCTGCTGTTGCACACTCAATTCTAATTGCAGGGTTAGTGAGATGAGACTGTGGTATGCTTAATTATGTTTTGTGCCTGTCTCTTCATTTGGGTGGTGTGTTAAAGGAATGTGCAGCTCATGCATGGGCAGAAGTTTGAGGAATCCAAATTTGAAAAATATGTCATATGCTTTCTTTCTTTTACACACCCATTCATATGCTGTGATTCTGATTCTGTAATAGGTAGAGAGAGAATTTCAATAATGTAAATACTCAAAAGTTAGATGAAGATACTTATTATGAAAGAAAAATGTGCTGAAGAATGTGACATGTGTGTATGTGGCAGGCACACAACCGACACACAATCATTTTAATGCAGCCAGGAAATAGAGCTACACGTACTTTCATGGATTATGATTCCATTGCATCTGCCATGGATGGTGTGTTTCTTTATACTTGATTAGCTGGCTCCTTCCAGATAATTGGCAGTTGCTGTGATTTCTATACCAAATTCACACTTTGTTTTGGGGGTGTATAAAAGTCTTAATTTCTCACAGAGACTTTTGGAAAGATCAGCATATCCATGATAAATTGGGGAGATGCTTTTGTTGTCCATCATAGTACCTGATTGCAAAGGACATGTTTGTGAATTGAGCTTATGTCTGATCAAGACAAGTGTGGACAACCAAGTTGCATGACACACAAGGAATACAATGCAGTTTCTGTTGTTTTGCTCATCTGGCAACAATCATAAAAGTGTGGATCTCTTAAGGTTTCAGTGATAGTTGTGTGATGTCCACAGTACAATTTTGTTATTACATGTATGAGTTTCTAAATTGAGAATCGGTTTGTTATGCAGGCATCTGCGGACTTTTTGAGAAGAGGCTGAAAGACTCAAACCCCAATCTTCGCAACATCACATATGACATAGCTGATCTGTACAGATATATTGAAGCTCTCACTGACATGAGTGCTCTTGTGTAAGTAATTCTCCTTTTCTCCAACAGGGTTTACTCTCAGACATGAGTAGGTTCATCAAGGTGTAAAACAACTTGGATTTTGTCAAGGATTTTTGCATTGGTTTCTTGCTAATTGTCTCATAATTTTAGACTAGTATATAATTGTTATATGACAATTTTACTCATTGAATATCCTCTGGACCTGGAGAGCAGGGATGTGCTGGCCTTCTAACATTCCAGCTGTTCTTAAAAAGGCAAGCAAAATCAAAATGCTTAGTTTGGCATCTTCAGAAGTGTAGCTTCTTAGTGTTGTGGTTCAGTATGACCAGTTGTGTGAAGTGAACATCAGAGCTGATTGTCTGTTCTGTTCTTGTGCAGATTTGACCCTGCTATCAGTGCTTATGCACCGTTTGACCGGGCATGGATCAAGCAACAGGCCTTTCAACGCTTGAAAAGGCTTGCTGGCCAATGAAGCAGAGAGTTAGTAGACTCAGTTTTTGTGCATATGAGATGCTGAGCTGAGAGGTAAAATTAGTTGGAAAGTGTCATATGCAGGAAGACAGGGGGACAAAGGCTTTCACTTGTGCTTAATAAACTGCTGCAGTGTACTTATCTATGGGGTTTTATTTTAAGTATTGGGTATGATGATTGATCGCCAACTGAGGTTGTTTAGTAAAGGTGGGATGTAATTTTATACTGAGGCTGGAGTGTGTCTTGATTAGTAGATCTGTATATGGTTTAGAAACAGCTGTTGTATCCCAAATTTTCACAATATCAAGGTGTGGACTGATGTAGAAGCTGATTTTGCCTTCATAAGCGCATGCTGGCAGATTCCATTGGTCATGGATGTTTGAGCTGTTTGGCAGCTTTTGGTTTGTCTGCAGGAAAAGCTACTGATGCAGTTACCTGAATCTCTTACCTACGAACTTGTAAAATTATCAGCGCAATAGCAATCAAAGAGGTCATAGCTTTCAACGTGAGCAATTTATCTGAATTTGGATCAGTTTCACATCTTCTGATTCTACTTGATTGGACACTTCTTGGACTGTGGAGCAGGTATCTATTGAGTATCCCAATTTTGTCACAATTGCACATGCAGAAGCATTGTTTCCCATTCCATGGGTGCTTTGATCCTACAGCTGAAGTTGCTTCGAGATCTTTCAGGCATCCCTAGACTGACAGCTATCAATCATTTATGATTGCACATCATGTTTAGTACTTTGCATGAAGCAGCTATAGTCTAAACTCTAGGTCTTAACCTAGTTACGGGTTTTGGGCAGCCAAACGCAGAATTGAACTTGGCTTCAGGATGAAGTCTGAACTCTAGGGATGTGCCCTAGTTGCAAGTGGGGAATGCAGGGCTCAAACTGGGAATGAAATGACTTGGCTTAAGAATAAGTTTTAATGTAGCATATCAGCCTTGAGCTGTAAACCCCACCAGGGTTAAATGAAGTGATTACAAAGCCGATGTATGACCCAGGAGTAAGGAGAGAAAATGGCCCAGAAAGAAAGACATCATAAACCCAGCAGGGGCTAGCTAAAAGCTAATTGATGCACACCCGGATGAGTTTTTCTTGGGGGGGATGGGGAGGTTGGTGCTATAAGGAATTGACAAACCAGGATGTAAGCTTTCTTCAGAAAGCATGCCAATGATGGGATGGGGTGGTGTCCATGTGCCCTAGGTTTTTTATGGGTGACTCCTAGATGTGGAGTGGGGGAGAGGGAAGGAAGTAGGTCAGAGAGGTAACCATCCTCTTGAGGGTTGTTAGCACTTGCCTCTTTGTACTGAAAGACTGAGACCTGCTCTTTGTGATTTAGCAGCTTGCAGCAAGATTCAATAAGTGCCTTCCACTTCTTCATGCAAACCCTGAGCTACTTGCATTTCCAAATTTCCACATGTTTGATTCATGCATGACTAAACATGTGGAAGGAGAAACACCATAAGAGGAGAAATGCGGGAAGAAGAAAAAAGAGAACTGCAGCAATAAAGAAACTAAGTAGTTTGCAATAAAAACATAGAACCACATCTCCCCACACAGAATGTGTCAAAACATAATAGAACTCTAATGACAATTTACAAAATCTCCATACTCACAAATAAACAAGCCACAACAACAAGGTTCCAAGGTTTTACCAAAAAAAGAATGTATCAAAACAGCCAAGCAACTTTGTTGATTGCTGACTGTGGACCCAAATTCTGCTGGCAGATCAATGAGAAACTGTAACTCTAACCAGACTCCAGGGCACCTTTCTGCAACAACAAATGCTGAGACACCAACCTTTTTGTCCCGCTTATGTCAATCCATAAAATGAGAACCGATGTGAGACAGCTCCCAAGGTTTGAGATGTTTATAGTATAACACTTGCGGGTAAGACAATTCTGTGCAAATGCAAGAGAAGCTCTTGGGTTTGGTAAGTTGCATGCTGAACTGCAAGCTTTGTCCTCAATCAAATCCAATGCCTACTTTAAAATTTACATCCAAAAAGCTCCCCAACCTTAAAAAACTCTGCATGACAGCACAAGTTCACAAACCGCACGAGAACAAGAGAATCTGCAGAGATAGAATCTTAGACTTGGAAAGATGCTGATAGAATTTGGCGATGCGAAATGGTTTTGTGTAAGGTCAAAATGTCTCACAATCACTGCGATAACTCTGCAAAATCGCACTACCACTTCTCTAACTAAGGAAGGGGTTATCGCCTTTGCCCCGAGTCGCCGCCGCCGCCGCCTCCGCCCCCACACCAACCCATACTCTAAAACAAAGAAACAAACATCTCGACTCCAGTTTTCCAGCCTAGGGAAAAACCAAACCTATTCAGAGGGCATGGAGCGGATGATATCGGAATCTCCGGGGTCAGTAATGCTGAGGCAACAAACTCGGAAGTACTTGCCACACGCGGTGCCCAAGTCGACGTTGTTACCGCTATAATGGTGCACCCCGGTCTTGGAAAGCATGGCGTAGTACTCGATCTCTGACTTACGAAGCGGTGGGCAGTTGTTAGCAATGATGATGAGCTTGCCCTTGCCGCCGCGCAACGACTTGAGCGTGGTACCGTAGCCCAGCGTGTACTTGCCGGACTTCATCACCAACGCCAGCCGGTTATTGATACTCTCCTGCGTCTTCTTGGTCTTCTTCACGGCCACCATGGCTGCTAAAGACGTGCAACGTTTGCAATGCGCACTCCCGAGAACACAGCAGCGACGTGATGGACGCAAAGCTCGAGAGCGCCGGTCGACAACGAAGGAGCTGCTGCAGCCGCTGCGCGAGAGAGAAGAGAGAAAGAGCAAACGCCTTTGAGAGAGTCGAAGTTTAGGTTATTTTTAAGGGTTTAGGGTTTCGAGGTCCCGTTACAGGTCCCGTTTACTACAGGACCTCGTCCAAAAAATTACTGCCCTGTGATGAGGCCACGTCGCCTCACTTGTTCCCAAGTTGTTCCATAAGGCACCCTATATATTAAGACTAGTTTGAACCCCGTGCTTAATGCACAGGTGTGTGTGTATTTGACGGTACATATTACAAAATTACAATGACAAACTACATTTCCAAAACCTCTTTATATACGACATTCCGCATATATCCATTGGGACCCTGGTTGCCGAAAATCTTGATGTTTGCATTGCTTGTGACTTGTGAAATAACAACATACAATTGACCATGGGAATAGATCGGAGACGGCAAATATACCCCAACGTTGTTCAGTGTCTGACCTTGACTCTTGTTGATTGTCATCGCAAATGCCACTCGAATAGGAAATTGACAACGACACAAAACAAATGGCCAATCAATCTTGGAGGGGGACATGATGATGCGAGGTATAAACACATGTTTGTCGACATTGTTCCCTATGATGATCTTCACTTCAATGACACACTAACCCAATCTTTTGACAATCAACCTCATACCATTGCACAATCCTATAGATTGATTGAGATTGCGCAACAAAAGGATTGGCACGCCCACTTTGAATTCCAGCTTATGATTTGCAATACCGCTGAATTACAAAGTGTTCGGAAATTCCATCGGATACAATGAATCCATTGAAACTCTTATAACAGCACTTGCACCTTCTTTTGTTGGAGCTAAAGAATCTGCACTTAGGTACATGTGCAATTTTTCATATAGTGATTCAAAAATTGCATTGTTGACTTCATCAACATCAGTATTTTTGGGGGCCAGAATGTTGCGTTGTATAAAATACATGGCATCTCCAGAGTGGAGTTTGGTGATCCAAATAAATGGTTTGGATTAATCCTCTTAAGTTGTAATCTTTTGCTAATAGCCTCACATGGAACGAAATCTTGATCCAATCTAGATCAACACCTTCTTCTTCTGCAATGGTAGGAAGATTGTCATCTCCAACATTCAACACCGATTTGGCAAACTCTCGCTGCTCTTCAGAATTGGCTGCCATGACTCGCATGTTGATATGAAGACAAAGAATCGTAACATGCTACCAAAGATGAGGCAACAAAGCACTGACAACGTTTTTTCGTCCTCCCTTGGGAACAATAAGCAATATCTATTGAAAATCCCCACCAAGGACCATGGTTTTCCCACCAAAGATCTTTTTGGTTGCCTGTGCATCATTTAATTGCATCAAATCACGCAGGGTTCGATCAACAACTTCGAAAGTTTGGTGATGCATCATCGATGTTTCATCCCAAATGATCATATTAGCTTTACGCACCAACTCGGCCACTTTCATCTGTTGTGTGATGTTGCAAGTCAACTCATTGTGCAAATCAATTGGAATCTTGAATCTTGAATGGGCAGTTTTGCCGCTTAGAAACAACTAAGATACAATTCCTGATGAGGCAACTGCAAGCATGATTTTGCCTTGCCTTCGTATACAGGACATAAGCTTTGTCCAAACAAATGTTTTGCTAGTTCCACCATTGCCATACATAAAGAATAATTTGCCCTCTTTGTTTGTCACAACATTCAAAATAGTTTCGTATGCGTTGTGCTGATCATCATTGAGCCTATTTTTTATATTGTCTACATTTGTGGTCAATGAATGCTAATCATAAGCTAGCTCTTCTTGGACCAATCGGTTTCCTCCATGAACAGGAGGGACGTTATTAATCTTGGGAAATGTTGGAAAATCCCAGGCAGTGTTCGTTGCGGATGAAAACCTAATCGATCTCACATAATGCACAATCCTTCAACGCATCCTCAGAAAGGGTAACAACTAGATCATCATGCTCGCAGCATGCCATTGCTTCAATGTCATTGCTCAAAGACTCCCAATGTGCATCCCATAGTTGTGTGGGATTTGTCACCTCACAAAACATCAGTAGGGAGGCAAACATGTCACGTAGTTGTCGTCCTAAGGCCCAAAGACCCGCTTCTTCCAAGGCTTGATGCCATTCATTATTGTCTACAAACAAACCCATTGTAATGCATGCATCTTTGAATGTGTCGTGCTATGTGCCATCCATTATCCGCAAATGCTCGTAAGATGTGGCACCTTTGACGCAGTTCAGCAGCATCCGCAAATAATGACGTTCACCCGATGTCGGGTGTGCATAATGCATGTGACCAATGGCAAAGCCTCTCTTGCGCATTGTCCATCGCTTCAACTTCCGATTCCACACCCATTGTTGAAGGAAATGATCGAATGTAAAGCTTTGTGCAACTTCCAATTCTTGGTTTGTTTTGAACCATTCCGTCAACATCGTTTTGGAAATGGCTAACTGTGTTGCCACCTCCTGCACATCATCGTCATCATCGAACAACACCATTTGTTGATTGGGCAAATGGTATTGCAAACGCTCAATGGCAGGAAACCGCTCATGCATATCAAACTTGAAGATGCGCCACACTGCTTCCGATGTAGATACATAACAACAGTCAAGATATTTTTTAATCTCATTGGCTTCGACCACATTCCCTTCAATGGCATTATCGTTCTGGCGTGAAATCTTAACAGTTGCACGATCATGTCCTTTGTAAACGTACTTGAACAAAAAATTGACTACATGAATGTTGTTGCAGACCTCGACATTGATATGCGCATCGTATTTGGTCGACAAATAGACATTGTGCGGTACCACCCAACAATTGTCCAATTCAACGCCATGAACCAAAATTGTGCACCCCATATTTCTATGTCGATAAATAGGATATCCGTTTACATCCGTCACCGTTTCGGATTGGAGCTTGCATGGATATTACTTTTTGCATTTGCAATCTTCCATGCATGGGGCATTTGGAAACACAACTCCACATGGACCATGCATCATGCATCTAGCAACTGTCTCGTGGGCCAACCTGTTTGTTTCTAGATTCGGAAGTTCAGCATTAATCATGCGGTCTACATCTTCGACCATGTGTGGCTTATAATCTTCGACAGAGAAGATGAAAATGTGTGCATGCGGCAGCCCATGCTTTTGACATTCAATGATATAGATTCCCGCAATTGTGCATCCCAGAATATGTTTTTTGTGAATGTCATTGATCAATTCCTTCAGCTTGATTTTAAACATTTGGGTTACCAAATCTAATCGATCCTAAGGTTGTTGTCCGAGCAACAATGCTCTCTTGATTTCAAGCCATTGGGGATTGCAAGTGAATGTAACAAACGCATCCAGGCAACGGGCCCATCTACAAATTGCCATGGCATCTTGATAATTTTAAACCATGTGACATGGACCTCCTGTGAAAGAAGATGGCATAATGATCCTCTGTCCAATGGCAACAACATCATTGTCACTTGCAATGATGGCATCCTGGAGGCCTTGATAGAAATCTGCACGAATTTTTTTTTTCTGATTTAGGCATAAATACTTCAAGCAGTTTTGTTCGATAACCACGTAAGCATCCACAATGTATTGTTGCCTCAATCGGCCACCCCAAAGCAACGCAATGCCATTAGTGTCTTAATGTTGAAGTCAATAACCGTAAAATTCAGCCATTATCACGTTGCGATGTTTTCTTTGATGCTCAAATTCTTTCGCATGGTCTTCATTCAAATCCACATCAGCATCCTGCACAACAACACCATTGAGCGAAATATTCGGATGCCATCCATCCTCACCGTAAAGAAATAACAACAGATAATGTAGAGCCATGTATCCCACATGTAGCTCGGAAATGCGCTAAAACAGGGCAGCTTGTTGAACAACAACAATGTCACGCCTGTCTACAGCCTCAAAACCATCTCCTACCATTAATGTAGCAACTGCATCGGTCATCAGCACATTGTATCATCGGGCATCTTTTGTTCGAAAGGCAATGAAACGTAATTTTAGATCCATGGGAGCACCTTTTGTTGCCATCATATCCCTTGCCATTTTGAACACTTCGACATAAGGATTAATATTGTACATCATGGTCAACAACCGATCCAAGGTTGTTGGATCAAGCGATGGCATAATGGCATGGCAATTTTGACGTTCGCTCTCCGTATCATGAATGTACAGCTATGCAAACTATGGATGTTTCCTTTGGCAAGACATAGGGATCCAATCTTGTGATAAAGCTCACCCTAAATGCGAAAGGAGTACAGTCCAATGCCTCTTGTTACTAACTCATCAACTTTGGCACCGAGCGAAGTGAATGCCAACATCAAATTATACATGTGAATTTGATTTCAAAATTTGATGGCACTTTTCTCTTTGATGGTTAAAAGAACTTCCAACTCTTGCGATGTTGTAAGAAGACTCTGCAATAAAACTTTGCCATTTTTGCAACACAAATAAAACTGTGGGTTACTGTTGTTTGATTTTGCCAATCGTTTTTTAATCCACATTTTTGCATTGCAGAATCCATAGATTGTGTCCATTTCTCCACAATCCTATCATGTTGAGGTTAACGCGTTTTCATCTCCAAGCAATTATAATGCGTCATTGCTAAGAAAAGCTTGTGCACGTGTTGTTGCTTGTTGAACGGTTTATTGTTCTTGATGCTGACAAATATTTCGCTCTTGTGGCGTTTTAGATGGCTCAGCTGACTTTATACGTTGCCTGGCACGTCATTCTTTCTGCAAGCGATTACGATGTTCATGTGCAGATTCTGATGTGTCTTGATTGAATTATGCTGGAGCATTAATATGTGGAACATGATTTCCTAAAGGGTAAGAGATTTCAGCACACCCACACCACTTAGGCAACACAGAACAAATGATCATGTTCTATCATCCCAATACTACCTTTCCACATTCCAGCACCACCATGTAGCTTAAATTGGACACTAACCATAGATGTAGTCCATCTGCAATTGGTAGGGGACCTAGCTCTATTTTTTCTATCATGTCTAACTCAAAGCATCTATGTTTCTTACCTCCGTATGATGGAGACACCACAAAGCTACTTGTAAAAATCCACCCCAACATAAATAGAGCTTGGATCCATAATCAAAGTAGAGGAGTTAGGTAATCTTCAAAGCTTGTAGATTGTATCTATGAAGGTACTCACCCATAAACCCTAAACCCAAAAAAAATCATAGAGAGATGGAGGAATTTCTTTACCATTACCATCATCACAACTATCCCAACAATAAAGACTGTACTTGTGGGTGTAATGACTTGCTTTTCAGTGAAGGGCAAATGACCAAGGCCATGTTCCACCACCTACAAGTAAATATCATTGCAATATCATCATTAGAACTTTTCAACTTTTAGTGGATTCAAGCTAATCCATCAACATTGCCAATCCTTAGTAGGTCAGAAAAAATTATCATTAAACCCTAAACCCTAAACCATGATAACACACATGAAGCAATGCCAACATAAGATGCATCTAAACATAGCATGAAAATTAATGTGAATTACATACCAAATGTATGAGACAGTCGGAGTAGAATACAAAATCATGTGTTGTAGTTTCCTTATCTTGAATGAGAGTATGCATTCCTTGGATCAGCAAATGCATTCAAAGACAGGCTCGGAAGGACTTCCCAATCATAATAGCTGAGCTAGCACTTTGCAATTTGTCATTGTAGTGCATATGAAACAATAGAGTATCTAGCTTGCAGTGGCCATTTTTCCACAAAGGCTACCCAAAAAAACTTTGTTAGTTTGTAGTTTGGGTTCACATTTGTTTGTCTTTGCACATTGTTGCTGCACTTAGTGTAAACAAAGTATGAACAAACCTGGAAGGTGGATTGGATCACATAAACATTTGGATAGATTTTGCGGAGATCATGTTGGCCAAGCTTTGTGCGGATGTGCTGCATTATGAGATCAATTGCCACATGATTGTCTCCTCCGTGCCATGGATGGATGGATGGACAGGTCATGTTGGAACTTGGCACTACACAACTAACCTCTATAATGATGATATCACTAGTGTCTTTACTTCCTCTACATGCATAAACACCAGCCATGCAAGCAAGAATGATGCCCACCCGTGGATGGTTATCTCCTAATCAATAAGAATCCCACAAATCCAAAGGAATTGGATTAACCCATAAATTCAAAATGCAAATCCTGCAATTATCCATATAATTTTCAGTTTCCCAAAAGTCCTCAAACTAAGAGTTCATAAAATGAAAATTCATAAATTCATAATAAGACTTCAAGAAGCATTTGCACGAAGTAGGTAATCTGGAAACACAGAAAGAAAGAGAGCAGCAGGGGGGGGAAGAAGAAATGGGTGCTGCAAGAATTTGGCCAAAGTTGAGTCCTTGGAGAATTGGGTGAAGTTAAGGAAGCAACAAAAGTGGGAGAACTGGGAGGGCGCTTGCTTGCCTGCCTTTGATGATGGAGTCCATGAAACTAGGATCAAAAGTTGAAGCTTTTCAAATAAGAGAGCAAGTTTGGTTTTGCACATCAGGGCTTGCGAGTGACACCAAGATCGAAGTAGAACATATGACATTTCATCTCCACAAGTTTCCCTTGGTGTCAAGGAGTGGCAAAGTGGCAAAGTTGGTGGAGGAGATGTCAGAGGAGGATGACAATGAAGAGTCATTTAGATGTCAGATTTAGCTTGTTGACATCCTTGGAGGTGCCGAAGCTTTTGAGCTTGTAGCCAAGTTCAGTTACCAAGTGAAGGTGGAATTGACTGCAACAAATGTTGTGGCTCTACAATGTGTGGCTGAGTATTTGGAGATGACCAATGAGTTTGGAGATGGAAACCTAATTGCGAAAACATAAGCTTTTCTCCAGCAAGTGGTCCTTTGAAGTTGGCCAGACTCTGTGCTAACCTTTGAGAGCTATTCCTCATCAATGCCACAGGTGGAGGAGCTGGGAATAGTAGAGAAACTCATCCATTCTATTTGTGTTAAAGCATGTATTAATCCTTCCTTGGTCGGTTAGCCCATTCCTGAACATCAGAGCTTGCTACAAAGCCCTAATGGGAGTGTGCTATGGACTGGAATCAACATTCGTGCTCATGTTCGTGCAATTCAAATAGATTGGTGGTAGGATGATCTTTCCATTCTAAGCTTGCCACTTCTTGAAAGAGTGGTTGTTGGTCTAGAAGCTAGAAGAACTAGACCTAAGAGCATTGTTGGAGCTTTTGTGCATTATGCAAAGAAATCATTGCTAGGCCTGCACAGGTGGCATAGTGGTCGCGATGCCTGTACACATGGTCCTCTTGTGGATTGGATCTCATAAACATTTGGATAAATTTTGTGGAAATCATGCTGGCCAAATTTTGTGCTGATGTGTTGCACTATGAAATCAATTGCCACATGATTGTCTCCTCCATGCCATGGATGGATGATGGGACAAATGGATGAAAACACACTAGCCCCAAGTATACCCCCCTGAAATGCACCTCCTAGAAAAAAGGAGGGTTAAGGTAGGTGTAAACTGGTGCCTCTTGTTTTGGCTTATTGTAAGGTTTTGCCTCATGCTTTGAGTCAGCATTTCTTTTATTGCCAAGTTTTCGCCAAATTTCGACCTATGCAAAGGAATTTTCACAAAAAAAAAAGCCTTGAATTCACCAGATTTTGAAGAAGCTAAAAAATTCAAATCATCATAATTTTATGATAACTTCTAGTAGGTAGCCATAAGACACCATAGAAACGGTTTTTTTTTTTTTTTCCTACTTTCATATTTAATATGTAATCGAATTTGGCTAAATTATTTTTTAGATAATCACCACTTTGACTACATGCCAAAATCCTC
>Ga0116231_10005766_pt1 | contig 24188 bp, 10 predicted proteins | sample S1TSphgellanicum_2_FD_89695 | JGI IMG/M metagenome (GOLD analysis project Ga0116231, IMG submission 89695) | Host-associated microbial communities from peat moss isolated from Minnesota, USA - S1T2_Fd - Sphagnum magellanicum MG | ecosystem: Host-associated > Plants > Peat moss > Unclassified...
GCATTGCCTCTAGTTGTTGCTGCAAACATATTAGACCCAGTCTTTAGCTTCTCTAGGACTTATATATCTGGGACTTGCAGAACCTCCTTCATACATTCTTGGACATCTAGATTTGTGAGAGCAGGTTCATTACAAAGCTGTTAGCTCTAAGTGATCCTAGTTTTACAGGTTTGTGCAGAATTTATTAAGTACAGCTTCAGGCTATGGTCGCGATGGTGGGTTGGACGATGCGACGAGGTTGGGGGCATTCCTCATGGCTGGTAACTGTAATCACATTACTCGCAATTTTGGAGCTGCATGATATGGTGGGTGTAGTTGGTACACGAGTGCCACATGAACTCCTCCTTCAAAATTGTTTCAAGGTATGGATTGTAGGCATCCTCTTTTGTTGGCATCATTTGTTTGGGGATGATAAGCTTGCTTGTGTGTTTTTCATTATGTTGCGTTTCCCCATCTTCTTAAACCTCTCTCACCTCCAAAGAGGAAAGAAGTGATTGATAGCTAAGTCTTACAATAGCGTTGCACATTCATTATGACAGGACCAAAATGAAATCTCTAAATGCATCCAAGAAGCTCAGTTTCATGGGAGGCCACCACACCGTAATATGCCACCATATCCGATACAAAGCCCTCCAATCCCATGGTACCTTAATTACAATGTTCCTACACCGCCCCCTCAATAGTTGTAACTCAATAGTCATTTGTCTCAACCAAGTCAAGTTAAACTAAATAAATTATAGTATTTACAAGGTCAAATTTCTATCGTTATTTTGGTTCAAAGTTTAACTTTCGTTGGATTAAACCCTTTAATTACATCCTTTATCTCATTGTGTGCCACATAGATAGGTAGTTTGAATATAGTAGTATTTTTTACAGGACAATATTGTGTTGCAATTTTTTTCTTGCTTTCATTCCAATATGAAATTATGATACAATTTCAATACAATATCAAAAAAATTGGTTGGTTTTCACCTTTTTTTTAAAATCAGCAATTTTGGTTCTTATAAAAGTTTTGAGGAATTGGTCCAATTCTTGAATGAACAATTTCTTATTTTCAAAATTTTCATACAACCCCAATGTTTTAGTTGTCCTTCAAAAAAAATCAAACTGATTCTCAAAATCAGCTTATTGAAATTTGGAACCAAGACCTCCCTAAAATGAAACCAATGTCTTAAGCACCACACATTACTTTTCACATGTGTAATAATAAAGATAATTTTTTAATTTAAATGTCCTTTGTCCCAATTTTAAAATTAAATCCATTGGCATGCTTTAACATTCAATACAAACATTCTTCCAAGTTTTTTTAAATGAGAGCTTGTGGCCTAATGGTGAAGACATTATTTCAAACCAAAGAAGTCCAAATTAAAATTTTAATCCTAGGTACCTACCAACTTAATATTAATATTAAGTCCAAATCTCACTTATTGAGCACTTATTTTGTGGGTTTTTTTTATAGCCTCTCTACTAGCCTAAGAATTGGACCCAATGATTCCTTTGTAGCTTCCTAAGCTCTCTAGTTGAAGCTCATGTAATATCTTATTGGCTATAAGGGAAATGATTATCACTTAAAGTGAGAACCTTTTGTTTTTGTTCTATGAAAACCAACTTCACAACTGAGTTGAAAATGGGTCCTATAATGAAAACCTGATAGCTAACTTGAAAACTAGTCCCTTAAATTATAGATGTTCAACACTAGTACTAAAGTTTATGCTCATGTTTCTTGGAATAATGTAAAGTTACATTTGTGAATCATCAAACTATCTTTAAAAATCCAATTTATAAATTATAGCATGACCTCATTCTTTGAACATAACTACAAAAGCCAAGTTCATTATTATGAAATTTAGATCTAATTGTTAATGTTATATAGCTATGAAAACAATTTGGACACCAACAAACATTTGATGGATTGCAAATGGAATACTTGAAAATATTCACTAGAAGAAAAACATGTATTTTAGACTAGTTTTTGCAACAAAATTTTAGCCACAAGAGATATTTTGCAACTAAAATCTTTTTAGTTTGACAAGTCGCATGTGATAAACTAGTCGCAAATCACAAAGGGTATTGTATGAAAGAAAAAATCAACAAACACATTTCATCCTTTGACTACATTGTATACATATTATCACATGCGACTAAGATGTAACTATTTTGGTCTCAATTGAAAGCAAATCATGTGCTGCCATGTGTTTTAATATTTGATTATTTAAATAATAATAATATTTGTTTTGAAATAATCTAGGACGTTCAATTCAAATACTTGGATGGTCTTTTATTATGACATGTGCCCCAATGTAAATATGCCACCTAGCATTAAAATTTTAATTTATTAAAAATATTAATATTAAGTTGGTAGGTACCTAGGTAAGTACATAAATAGGTGCCTACATTGTTAGGCTACCTACCTACCTACTTAGGTCAAAAAGTAAGTAGGTAGGTTCTACCTTTTTAGGCTACATACTTATTCATATAAGTACATACTTAGGTAGGTAGGTACATAGGACGACCTAAATGGGTAGGTCAAAATAAGTACCTACCTAGTTAGATAGATAAGTAGGTTGGGGAGGTAAGTACTTTAGAATTGTGCATTATTTGTTTTTTTTGTTTTGGGTTGAGCCTTTTGATTAGCTCACCCCATGTGCACAAATTTCATAATGTGAAATGGGATAGGCACACTGCCTTATTTATATAATGTTCAAAATACGAATGAAAAACAAACAATATGGCATAAATTTTGAAATTGCAATTTCCTTACAAACTAAATTGTAATTCCAAAATTTTCTTCATGCTTTACTTTTTTAGTTTTCAGATTTTTAAACAATTCAAATACTAAATAATTACATAACCATTTAATTAATAATGATTAAATTTACATATATTTAAATTATAAATTATACACTACAAACATTCAATACTCATTATCAATTACTTAAATAAGCAACACCTTCTTAATATTTAACAAACTAATTTTTTAATTATTCACATGTTATTAACACATAACTCTTAAATAATTAAATAAATAAAATATTTTTTAAATTCCTTTTTCGAACCTAATTACATTATATATAGTATAATTAATGTAAAATTAATTTAATAACTATAATTTCAAAATTAAAATTTTAAAATATTTATTTTAAAATTATAAGTAATTAATTAAAAAAATTTATTAGAAAGTAAATTCTTGCACGAATTTTTAAAAAACTATTATTCAATAAATTACATTAGTTATTGTATACTTACATTTATTGCTGAAAAATTTATTATAGGTCAAGAAATGTTTTTCTCTTGGTAATTATTAACTATAATACAATAATTTGTTAAAAATAACATTAATTTTCATAATTACTGTACAATTCCTATAAAATATTTATCATAAATGATTAATCACAGAATTTCTAAAGATAATATTATTATATAATAATTCATGAAATTAAAATCAGTAAAATGATTATTTTAACGACACTATAATTTTTCCAAATTTTTAATTCAGGTTTGAATTTATAAATTAAAAAGTGTGAATAATAGTGTTCAATTAGAAAATAAATATGCACATATTAATTAATTCTTATCTGAAGTAATTACAATGATTTTAAAGTAATGTCACATTAATTTAATTAATTAATTTCTTATAATATACAAATATATGTTATACGAATAATTAGATTTAATAAACATAATGATTTATAATTATTTATAAAAGTGATTTATTATGGATAACACTTGTAGAAAAAACCCTTGAAACTCAATCAATAATTTTTTGAATTAGAATATAAATTTAAGATTCCAAAATAGTAATTCGGTATTCAAATATCAATTTTTAGATGAAATAATTTTTTTGAAGTTAAATTAAAAAATCCAAAATTGAAATGTCAATTTTCAGATTCAAATAATAATATTCAAAACTAGAATTTCCATTTTAAGACTCAATTAATAAATTTCTGAATTGAAATATTAATTTTGAGAATCCAAATAATAATTTGGAATTCAATTTTCAATTTTCAAGTTACGTAATTTTTTTAAATTTAAATTTAAAACTTTGGAATTCAAATATCAAATTTAAAGTTCAAATAAAAATATTTAAAATCTAGTTGTCAATTTTTAGACTCAATAATGTTTTTTAAATTGAAATATTAATTTTTAGAATCAAATTTTTTAATTTAGATTTCAAATATCAATTTTTAGATCAAACAAGTTTTTTGAATTTAAATAACAGTTTTCAGAATTGAAATGTCAATTTTTAGATTCAAATAATAATTTTCAAAATTGAAATGTCCATTTTTAGACTCATGTACTAATTTTCAGAATTGAAGTTTTAATTTTGAGAATCCAAAATAATAATTTGGAATTTAAATTTCAGGTTCAAATCAAATGATTATTTAAAATTGAAATGTAGAATTTTCAGAGCTGAAATATAAATTTTCATATTCATATAAAAATATTCAAAATTAAAATGTCTATTTTTTAATCAATCAATAATTTTCTGAATTGAAATACTAATTTTTGGATTCGAAAATATTAATTTAGAATTCAAAATCAAGTTTTAGATCAAATAAATATTTTTGAATTTAAATTGAAAATATCATATTTAGATCAAAATTTTCAAATTCAAATACTGTTTTAAACAATTGAAATAATCATTTTCAGATTCAAATGTCAGGTTTCAAATTCTAATATTCTTTATTTAAAATTAAAATAATAGTTTTCATAATTACAATATCACTTTCAGATTTGAATAAAAAAATTCAAAGTTCAAGTATTAGTTTTGATATTCATTATATGAACAATATACATATGTATCCATATTATTTATACATAATTTTCATATTATTTATATACAATTTTCATACATAGATTAAAATACACCCCTATGTCATTGTAGAATACCTTTAGGATGCAACTAATTTGGTGATTATTGCAACTAATGGGACATATCAACTTATATGGATGAAAATAAATATAAAATTGATGGAACTAATATGATGAAATTTTTAATAGTTACATCATAGTTGTGAAAATGACCAAAATAGTTGAAAGTTGGTCTTGTAATTGCAAATATTCCCAAATCTAGTTGCAAGCGACTACAAGTCACATGTAGTCATAAATGGAGTGGTTACATTTTGGCTGATTTCTACTAATGATTAAACCATTTCGCCATAGGACATGCTTTGAATTCATCTAATTCCCACCAAGATTAACTTTAAACTTCTAAATCCACAAGTTACACTTGTGAGCTCCTTTCTTGGAACTAAATCCACAAAATCCCAAGTTTGTTGGTTGTTGATGAAACTGATCTTTAATTTTATACCAAATATTCATCCTATTTAAGATGTTGTTCTTTAGATATTATTTGAATAACTATGATTACAAATGCATTTCCAATATTGTATTCCTTGAACTTGTGTAAGTGTCACTACAATCATATAACCACACGTCCAATTTGAAATCAATTTATTTTAGTGGACTAAATGGTCTAAGATTCATTGTTGTATTTCTTTGATGTGTTAATGATTATTGAAATGTAGATGGTTCATTAAGTTATGAACATTTTTCATCAAGTTGAAATGCGTTAATGGAAAGTGATATAAAGCATGAGGTTTTAGTCACATTCAAATGGTAAGTGGGTGAAAGCACACTACGATGATACCATTTGGGCCACTTTTGGGTCGAGTATTATAGTATATACAATATAATTGTTCCAAAAGCATGGTACATTTGATTTTGAATATTAGTTTTGGTTTTAGGCCCTACAATAATTATTTTACAAAACAAATGTTATGCAATATTATTTGAATAATAATAATAAATTTAATTATCTATGCTGAAGGATCCATGAATCTATATTTATAGTATACATTGGTATAATAAGGCCATAGTCTCATTTTGATTACACTAACTCTAAGGCTTCAATAGCCATTATAATAATCAATTTTAATGAAACTATTAATTTCCATTGAATAACCCATAATGTTAAACAACTGTTATAATTTTAGATTTTTCACTCCTTGAACTTGTTGTGTGATGTTATATTGTACGCCTTGCAACTAGGGTGTGCAAAATATCTCACAAGTATCATGGACCTTGAAAGTCATTTACACACATGTTTAGTGGGAAGATGTTCTAAAATTGCCAAAGTGACATTGCATGTGGGCAAAGTTGAAATGGATATGACATAGGACCATCATGATCAAGATTAAACTTGGATAAAGTTGTTGCCCAACTTTACTAATGTTTGAAGGATATTCATGTCTAGATTGTATTAAACAAGTATACATGTGAATGTTTTTTGAACTATCTGTGTAGATGGAAATCAGTACACCATCTAGACTACATTTACAGGGAGAAACCATTTAGCTCATGGTTCTATTCTTGAATCTACTCCAAATCAATTTATGGTGTGTACATGCAAAAGATTACATCCAAAATCAAGAAATTTAAGTTGATTTTACATATATGTAATCATTAAGATTTGTCTTTTTAAGGTCTTCAATAAGTCATTAAAGATTTTAATGTATATGTCTTGTGTTGTAGTGTTCCAATTAATCTATTTGGTTTTGCTTTTCATTTCCCAATATATGAAACAACTTCAAAAATTGTTGATGGATTTGAACATGGTAAATGAGAGGAAGCATCTTCAAATTTTTGGTGTTATCAAACTGTTTTTATTGAATCGCATGTGGGGGTTAATTAGAATACATTTGCATATATTATTTAAAATTCCATTTTTGAAGGGGAAAATCATTAAATTTTCTTGTGACCCATAAAGATGTTGCATTGTATTACTATATAAAAAGTCTCCCCAAAAATAAGAATCATTATAATGTTTATTGAGTGTTTTTGAGTATTCTATTTTCTTAGTTTCATTTCATATCATATCACATATTTCCATAATATATTAAAAGCATTATCATATAAACATAGTAAAAAATTATGACATTAATAAATGTTTTTGATATTAAAACATGAAAAGTTCAATATTTCATTTAAATTTGAAACCTATCTTGCAAGAGTGCACAATTAGTTGCAATTTTAAAAATCTACATAAATTTGCATATTAAACATGTACTTCTACAATATCATTAAAATAAAGTCAAAGAACATGTACATGCACATTATTGCAATTAAAAAAAATTTAAAATTTTAATGGCTGGTGATATATGTACATTCATAGTATCTTGGCAGCTTCCAGGCTAATTATATTATTTTCAAAAAAGTTGAAATTTTCACACAAAAAATTGTGAAGAAAAATAGGGAATATTTTAGAATATTGCATTTCTCAGCATGCAGTTTCCAAAGTAAAGTAATTATTGGAGACTGAAATGTTGAATGGTAATGGCAGCATAACTCAAACACACACAGGACCGACCAGCCAAAAAAGCCCACTAAACTGAAAGGGCTCAAACTCAATGCCCTATTCACATCCGATGTTGGCGTTTGACGGCAGATGTTTGTTTACCGATTTTGATGCGAGTTGCTTAAGAGCCAACAGAAACAACCAGCCAGCCATCAGAAAGACAAGGAAAGTTTGAAAGAAAACTTGCCAGTTCACTAGAGTTATCCGTAAAGTCAGGAAAAGACAGCACCAGTACCCTGAGTTTCGTCATAAACAGGGTGTGATTCAAAAAAAAGCCTGCAAAAAAGCACATTAGGATGAAAGACAGGGTGAAACTCAGAAAACCATCAATTTAAATTGATGGTTTTCTGAGTTTCGCCCGGCTTTCTTTTTTCCTGAGTGCCTCCACTAGTGCTACATATATTTTCACTGCTCCCACTTGTACAGCTACTATAATTCCTCTCGAACCTTGCGCATTCAATGCTGAGTTTCAGCATTTCATACTGAGTTTTTACAAGGCATCATAAACACACTGGCCCTGCCAATAGATAAGATGTTGTGCATCTATTGACTGTGTCCACGCTCTGAACACCAAAAAGATCTGTTCCAATCTAATTATTTACTTATTTACTTACTTACAATTAGGCGTCATTAAGTGGGCCAAATAGCGCTCGGGCCAAAACCCAATTGACGTTAAGTCTGATGAAGCAATTCAAATCTAACAATCTGACATTGCACTAAGAATCTAGCAAGGATGCCTTGTTGCTGACAACTCAGCAATTCAGCCAAAGGTGTGATGGCAGTTAGTGGTAATGAACCTTTAAACCTCTCTCGAACACTTTGATAAGCAGGGCAAATCAACAAGAAGTGGTCCTCATCCTCAACCGCACCCAAGTTGCACAATTTGCAGTAACGCTGCTGCATTGGCACTTTCACTGGCTTGACTTGCCTTCCTAGCTCAATCTGCAGCTTGTGATTCACACAACGAAAACATGCCAAGCTTCTCCTAAGCTGTGCATTGTTTACCCTGGAGAGGTATTCTTTGTACCCATACTGTGCTGAGCTATTCAACCCCAAATAGGCTCTCACCTGGCTGGAGTCAGCTGCAGCCACTTGATGGTGTATAATGTATTGCCTTTCAGCCAACTGCTTGAGGCGAGCACATGGTGGCAGCTGATCGTTATCGATGCACAAATTGTACGTCGACAATCGTTCATTTACTTGTGCTAACAGCAAGCAAGTAATCGACTCTTTCTATTCATAGCACTTTGGTTCCCAAGTAAGACTTTTCGCCTGGCTGCAAGCAACTACAACTATACATCATAAGCTAGCCTAAGCATGCGATCTGAGTCTACCTAAGAACTGACACGTGAGAGAAAGCACATGGTCTGTTGCCACCAAAATATTTTTAAGGGAAACCTACCAAACTCTACCAGCATGACGTAACTGGATGTCGTGGTGCTAACCCCCAATAACGACTTTAGAAAAGCCCGATGAACCACTTCTAACTGTTTGCGTGTTATATGGTCTGACCATACTTCACACCCATAGCTAAGCACTAGTTTGACTAGTGCATCAAACAGCTGGCATTATAATGCTGGGTCAAAGATGCGTAGCTTTACGCATATGTGCCACAATGCAAAAACTGCCTTTTTCCTTGACATTACTAACCGTTATATTGCCGCTTGCATACCTTTTGTGCCGTGCAGCTCAACACCTACATACTTGAAAGAGTTTGGTTGCTTTATAACTTCGCCCTCATATTGAAAAGCCTGACACACAGACTTGCGTGCTTCAAAAACAACAACCTTGGTTTTCTTGATATTCATAGTCAATTGACACTCATAGCAAAAAGCTTGTAAGACATCCAGTTGATTCTGTAATCCAGCAGGAATGTGTGACATGAGAGCTAAATCGTCTACATACAAAAGCAAACGAATAGCTAGCTATCCCAACATTGGTGGTGTGTCACCCTCCAAAGCATTCAGTCGTTTCTTTAGGCCATCTATGAAAAGGCCAAACAAGAGCGGACTGAGGGGGCATCCTTGCTTCACTTCAATGCGGCAAAAGAAAGCGGGTGTGAGCCCTTCCTCTGGATGGTGCAAGCAAGCCTGGTCTTGACGGTACATGGAGCGCAAGCACTCCAGTATCCACCCATTGATGCCAAGTCCCTCCAGCACCTGCCACAACAGGTCCCTTGGTATTATATCAAAGGTTTTTTTTTGAATCCACAAAACAAGTGTATAACTTCTTTTTCTAAAATCTGGCTTGTTCGATCAAAGTGCGAAGAATAAACAAGTTATCTGTTGTCTTAAAGTCCTTTCTGAAACCAGCTTGTCCCTTTGCATGTAAAACATTGGTCTCCACCCATTGACTGATGCAGGACTCAAGAGTCATTGCAAACACCTTGGCTAATATCGGTCTTACTGTGATCTCCCTGTAATTGTCAAATTGACTACAGTCACCCCCTTTGTACAATGCATGTATGATCCCAACAGAGAGTGATTCACAATAACCCTTGCATAGAATTTTGTTAAAAGCAATCAATAATGGTTGCTGCAGGGCAACAATTGCATCCAAAAGGAACTTTGGTTTGATGCCATCAATGCTTGCAACTTTGTGTCGTTTTAGCTTTTTGAACGCTTGCTATACTTCAACTAGTGTGATGTCAACATTCAACTATTCGCAATCAATACCATTGGATGGAAAGGAGACCACCTGGGCTTGAATAACGATACCTATCATAGCTCCTACTATGGCTGGTGCCGCCAGAGGCTGGATGACGCACTCCCAACTCCTTAAAGGACCCAAATGTGGGTCCAAATGGAACATAGCGAAAGAAGGAGGAGTCGGAGCACGCTCCCTAGCTCACAACACTTTGAGGGGTAAAGGGGCGTGTTAGAGCTCCGGGATGGGACTAGGAAGAGTTGACAAGCTTCACTCACTCACATGGGCCTGCACACAACCCACACAAAGTGGTTAGTGCATAGTTGGAGCACCTTTGGTGCTAGGATGAGCCACGGGCAACATGGACACACAAGACTCACCATGGCCCGGATTTGGGGGAAGCCACCACCTTCCCCTTTATAGTATACTTTGCAGCTCTCCATGGAGGCTACATCCAAATGGCTATTTTTCCCGGGACTCCCGAGTGGGAGTCCCGAAATCCCGCCAACTAGGACTCCCGCGACTTTGGAGCCCCATAACTTTGCGAGCAAACCTCTGATTGAGGTGTGGTCTGAAGCAAAGTTGTAGCTCTCATCGAGAGCTTTTCAACGATATGTGACACGCCCCTTGCAGCTAAGTAAATCGGGTCGATTCCCGACTTTTTGTGGTCGGGAGTCAAATTGGCAGTTTGATTCCCGACCCTTCTTTTTGACTCCTGGCCCTTCTTTTGGCCATAACTTACGTTTTAGATATCTAAATGAGCAATGCGAGCCCATTTTAGACATCTACGTTCCAAGAGCTTTCCAATGATATAAAAAACGCTACAAGACATTGACGTTTGACCCCTGCAATCGTTCTCTGAAGTTTCGGGAGTCCACTGAGACTCCATCTCCCAAAGTGGGAGTTGCCTTGGGAGTGTGAATGTTCACTCCCTCACACTCCTTCACATTCCCTCACACTTTCTTACACTCCCGGGAGTATGTGATGTGACTTTCCGGCTTCCTCTTGGCCTGCAACCTTGCAATGCCTTTGCCTTGACTCTTGGGCTTCCTTCCTCTTGGCCCACAACCTTGCAACCCCTTTGCCTTGGTCGTGAGCCCAAAGCTAAGGTTCCGACATTGGAGCAGTTGCTAAAAGCTTTCCCTGAGTGCTTTGTTAGTGATGCCATTGACACCCTCAACGCGCTTGCGGTACCGCTTCCAAAATGCTGTAGGATCCGCCTTCGTTAAACCACATAGTTGTTTAGCCTTAAGCACATCATAAGCACGTTTCTTCCTTTTGTACAACTGTTTCATTTGCTTAAGTTTGACTTGCCTATCTGGGTGTGCATGTGAGAATTTAGCAAACTAGCTTTTGGTCTGGCGACATTTTGTGTCAAACCAGGGTTTGTGGCTGTGCTTTATTGCTTTTCCTAAGGCCACTTGTCTATTTCCAAACACTTCTTTTGCAGATTATGTGATGCACTATTGTAACAGATTAACTGTTGTTTGTACGTCAGATGCATCAAGTACATCTAGGCTTGCGCACACACCAATGTTGTGCTGTACACTCTTGCTAAACTCGGCTGCTTTGGCAATGTCATATTTGAAACGTGGTTAGGTGTTTGATTGCCTTTTGCTGAACAGGAGGGGGTTGCCACTGTTGTGTGATTGTAAGTACCAATGGTCTATGATTAGAGCGTGCATCTTTGTGACCTAAGTACTTTTCATCGCAGTTAACCTCTAAGCGTTTAACACCCTCTAATTAGTCAGTTGTCGTAAGAAAATAGTCCATAGTGCTAAAACCTTTATTGGATAGGCATGTATACTCCCCTGATATGTCTCCTGGTGTGCGGCCATTGAGGATGAACAGCCCAGCAATTCTGCAGAGATCCAGGAACTCATGATGCCAGCTAACCGTGACGGTGTCGCGGTTCTGGCGCTCCAACATATCGTTGGGCATGGTGTCCTCAATGGCCTGTGGCACCAACAACACATCTGATAGTTGACTGCAATCAATGAAGTCAGTGTTTGTGTCTGTCCTTGCATTGAAATCCCCAACAAGAAGCACACCGCCTAAGCTCATGGCTTCTCCAACCTCTTGGCATATGTGTTCAAACAGGCTGCTGTTCGCATATGGCGAGCCTTGTGGAGCAGCATATACTATGCACAGGAACAAAGGCCTTTGGAAAGCATTGCCCAAGCGCAGCCAAATCCTAGTCCCATCCCTTGCAGTCTTCCAAACAGTAGTACTATTTGCCCATGTTTCCCTTACTAGTACCGCAATGCCTCCACTATGCTTTCGAACGACACCCTGTGGAGTCACAGGCCTAGCAACATCAAAACAACAGAACCCTGGTAAGACCGGGAATGTATCGCCCGGGAAGTGATGTGTTTCTGTCAAAACAACAATGTCAACATTTTGAAATAGGTCAAGCAGATGTTCATGTGTTTCTAGCTTTATGATAGCGGCCCCATGGATGTTCCATAGGTTTCAACACTTTCATCAAAGAAACGGGTTCACATAATGTGAAACCGGTTCTAATAAGGTAAAACTTTCAAAAGTTGGATCCAATGCAATAGTCCCTGTCCCTGTGGGGGCAGGGCCCAATAAAAGTTCCTTTCTTTATGCATACCACTGAAAGGGGGTGAAAGGAGGCCCAAATACAGGGTGAATTTACGGGGCTCTGTACTACCCTTCACCTGTTCCTAACCGGTTTTGTTCAGCTTATTTTCTAAAAAGGTGTTTTTCCTAGTTGGGACATGTGGATATGATCTGCTGATTCCACTTTTGGTTCTGCCAGTTCCACTTGTAATGTGCAAGGACAGTGGGGAACACCAGTTACAGTTTAAACATGCTCTGGTGAAACCCATCATCTCCCTACAGAACCACATCTTGGCCTAGTGTGCTTGAAGTAGTATTCCTATGTGAAACAGGACATACCGGGCTCCTTCCATAGTATATAGCTGGCTGTGGGCAGTGGCATTTCAACAATTTAGAGCTGGCATGCATCTGCCTCACTCTCTCTTGAAGAGTAGGTACTAGGTACCTTACAACCTCCTTCCTTCCACATTTTATGAAATGTGTCCCATCCAATGCGAAAGACTAAAAATATTCATATGTAAATATTACACAGATTATTCTTATACATTACTTATGCACATCTTGTAAATAGTTGAAAGAAAACAAGGCGTGTGTCACACTGTGGCCTTGCCATATACATTAAAAAGTACCTTAATGCAAAAGAAGAATTATGGAAACTCAAATATTTCACTTGCAAAAATATAGTCTTCAAAAAATCCTCTAAAGGAAATCAAAATCCTTCAAGATATTATTATAACTTTATAACTAATCTCAAGTTTCAACACAAGCCAAAATATCATCTCTCAAAAGTCCTCATATAAAAATAGATCTATTGTTAGGTAGGGGCCAAAATCCCTTAAGCTACTATATATACTCTATAATGAATCTAAACACAATATCCTTGCCTTGGTAGGCAAGGCCAATAAACAGCAGTGCACACTATTGGTGCGGGAACACAGCCCCTCCAAGGCAGAAGAGGCAAAACTAAATACAAAGAGGCAAAAGCAGTGTATTTTTTCAAGGAATTTTGGTTTCTAGCCAAAATGGCTATCATCTGTAGGAAGATTTAGTCAAATTTGGCCCCTAGGTAATAGTAGGTCTATTTTTACATGAGGATTTTTGAAAGATGATATTTTGGCTTATGTTGAAACTTGAGATTAGTTATAGAGTTATGATATCTTGAAGGATTTTGGTTTCTTGTAGAGGATTTTTTTGAAGATCATATTTTTGCATGGTGAAATATTTGAATTTTCGTCATTCTTCTTTTGCCTTAAGATACTTTTTAATGTAAATGGCAAGGCCACAGTGTGACAAACCCCTTGTTTATTTATTTATGAGATTACTCTTGGGCTGAACTCAACACCATGTAGGCAGCCGGACCTCATTCTTCACTTTTTGGGCTTGGGCCCTGTAAATCTGTTCCATTTCTAGTTGGCCTGTTCTTGATTGAGCTCCTGTGTCAAGTGGCAGAAGTCAGTATTTTCACACTACAGTTAAACTACTTTGTCCCACAATACTTAAATATGGAGGATTTCTCAACATCAGAGCAGCAAGATTCAGCTACTAAGGATGGCTTTAGAAGAGGGTCCAAGGTCCAGGGATCAATGAATTCAAGCAATCTTATTGGTCGAAAGCTTTAAATTGGTTGCAAGGCCTTTAGACGTGGGTCCAAGACCAAAAAGTGGCAAATTGAGGCTAAACCTACATGGGACCTGTTTTGGAGGGAAAATGAATAGGTTTGCAACCAAAAATAGTGCTAAAAGGAGAGCTCCTAATTTGGAGAACCAAGAATCAGGCTAGGGACCACGGTACAGACCAACTCAAGGATTCAATTTGCTTCAAATAAGTCCAAATTGGTTCTTAGGAAATTGGACCCTGGACCCTTGTCTAAGGTGGGCTAAGAGACTTGTCATTGGATTCAATGCTGCCCTACATACTGCATAACCTCTACTCCTCTTACTTCACAAAATGACTGAATAAGTCAATAGATACCCATTTCTCAAACAAGCTGGCACCTGTCACCACCTTGAATTTTGTGACATCCAAAGTTTCGTCAAATTTTTCCAAGCAAATAGTTAAATTAGTCAAATTTACACTACAAACCAACCAAATTTGTCAGAAAAAATTTACTTACATATCTGGGACTTGTAGAACCTCCTTCATACATTCTTCAACAACTAGATTTGTGACAGCAAGTACATTGCAAGGCTTCTAGCTCCAAGTGAATCTTATTTTGCAGATTTGTGCAGAGTTTTATAACTTCAGGCTGTGGTGGTAATGGTGGGTTGCAGGATGCGAGGATGTTAGGAGGCTGCCTCATGGTTTGTGATTGTAATCGCATTAGCAGTTTTGCAGCTTCATGATATGGATAGTGTAGCTGGTTCACAGGTTCCCCATGAACTAGTCCTTAAAAATTGTTTCAAGGTATGGATTGTAGGCATTATCTTTTGTAGGCATCATTTGTTTGGGGATGGTTGGATTGCTTATGTGTCTTTCATCATGTTGTGTTTCCCCATCTTCTTAAGCTTTTTGTATTTACCAAGTACTAGTCATTTGAACCTTAGGTATTAGTGTTTAATAATAATTCTTTCGAACTTTTTGGTATTATTTATATTGCAATTGACATAACATTTAACATCCTCAATAAAAATCCTTGAAATATATCATTTCACAAATGACAATCCATATAGTTTTTAAAATTATCAAATTATTTTGTTATCTCATACCCAAAACAATCTTTGACCTATATGAATTTTTAATTAATATATTCATATGAATAAAATCTAAACCAATACAAAGATCACATTATAATAATCTTAAATTACACAATTGTTAATTTTCATGTAAAAAGAAATATTTTAATAAGATCCAAAAAAAACATCATTAAGTACATTAGCTCAAATGTAGGACAAAAATTAGATTAAGAATTTTTGAAAATCTTAAATCAACCCTCGTAAACAACCCTTGTAAACAATAAACAAAATCATCAATGGAAGTGCACAAGACAGCAAAGCACTACTCATAATCAATAATTTATTAAAATTGAAAGGGGACATAGGCTTGAGGTGAACCAATTAATAGAAAATTCAATTGATATTGAACAAAAATGGGGTAAGGATCATTTTCCCTTGTTAATTTGTAGGCTAAAGGAGGCTATGAAGCAAATTATCCATTTCCAGCTGTGTAAGATTATGTGCCATCTTTTTTATCCATTCACATTCCTTGGTCCTTTTTGGGCTTGCATCTTGAGAGTAAGGTGAGCTAGTATCCGTTTGAGCATTTCCTCCAATGAGGGAATTTGTATTTTAATGTTCAAGAGCACTCAATTTCTGGTGAAAAGGGTTCTTAGGCCCACCTTACACAAGGAGTCATGGCTAAGGTTCCACTCAAATCAAGCATCCCTATTGCTGCAAAAGTTGAAATCAGCCCTAATGGCTTTACACTATGAGTCAAGGCTGAAATAGGAAAAACCTTTTCAATCTGCCCCAAATTACTAATAAATGCTGAACTTTATGACCTTGTATTGGCCCCCAGGCTAAAAAAGGATACCAACAAATTTAGGATGCCAATTTGCAACTCTTGGGGCCAATGTTCCAGCATTTATTAACATGCTGACATGCTCCCAAGGTGTTTCCATCATGTTTTCATGGGATTCCCCAAGTTCTCAAGTTGTTCCCCCACGATGTTTTGAATAACACCTCAAATTTATCCCATATGGGTTGCCCAAAGTTCAACCATATGGGATAAATTTGAGGTGTATGTGAACCAGATAGGTGGGCTATAAGGGTACACATTTGTTCCTATTCTGTGACTTGGGTCCAAAGTGGTGCTTCTATAGGGGAGTGCCCAATGTTCATCTTTTTTTTTATGATGGGCCAATTGATATGGCTCCTTAAAAAAAAACCAAAAAAAAAGGGTTGTGAGTTTACCTATGAACTAATTAATTTGAATCACGCTATGGTATAATACTCGTATGTATGCAGACAGGTTTAATGTCCAGTGATATACCATAGTACCTTGGCAACTTCAGCACTAATTATATTATTTTCAGAAATGTTGATATTTTTAATAAAAGAATTTGAACAAAAAGCCTTTGTGAAAGAAAAAAGAAAATCTAAAAGAAAATATTATATTTTTTGAAGTTGAATCTTTAAAATGAAATATTATTTCATACTGAAATGTTGAACTTGCCATGGTACTACCATATAACTCAAACATACTCATACCCATAGCCCAAGAGCCAAAAAATCCCACTATAACAAAAAAAAGGGCTTAAACTCACTGCCCTCTTCCCATCTGATGGTGTCTTCTCACAAGATTGATTGGCAAAGAACCAATAAAGATTTCACAGTGTCTTTTTTAAGTTAATTATAGGATTGAGGGTGCCAGAGGACATTACCAATCTCTTGTTGAAATTTCTTGAGTGTATTTGGAGGGCACCTAATATATGCGAATATCCCTCCTACAAAAAGCCAAGGGCTCTTAGTGAGAAGGATTTTATGGTTACAACTTACAAGTAGGAATAAGATCCTCCCACTCTTTAAGGTAGAAGTAAAAATCGAGTCCCCTCCTTTGCCTAATGATCTAGGCATGTTTAGTTTCATGGTAACCAGGGTTGAGGGTTTTATGATGGGTAACAGCCATGGGTGGGGCACTAGGCCCATTATTTGGGAATATGCCCCCACCCTGAGATCTTACCCTGTAGGTTTCAGTGTTGTCCCGGTCCTGAATTTTAAACAAACCTTAAGGTCTGGGCCCTAAACTTTAATGGATTTGTACTTTCCAATTTTGGTCTTTTCTTTACAAAATTCAAATGAAAAAATTCAAAAAAATCTTCAAATAATTGCCAGATTTCTACACATGGGTCAAGTAGGTAGGCGAAAATACATGAGGATATTTTTTTTCTTTCAAAATATGAGTAGCAAAATTAGGACAAACTGGCTTATGCATGACTACCACCTCAGCAACATCACAAATTAAGAAAAATGCACACACTGATCTATATCTCTTTACATATATGATATATAATTCTTGGGTTGAGCTCAACACGACGTAGGCAGCCACCTCAATCTTGAGGTCTTGGGCTTGGCCATGGCATAAACCCGCCAATGTTTGAGAGTTGTGTGCAATTAGGAAAGTGTCATTTCTAGTTGCCCAGTTCTAAAGGGTCCCCTGTCAACTGTCAAAGTCAGCATTTTCAGACAAGCCTCCTACTACTACTTGCCCCGTTACTTTGTCTCACTGTACGTGAATAGGCATGGATTGCGACGCTCATCAGAGCAGCAACATTCAGGTACTAATTGACTTATTATTTGCACTCGACATCTATCTATGAAGGAAGGTAGTTTGTTTTGTTTTGTTTTGCTTTTGTAGATATGAGATCCACCAAACCAGGATTCTTTCTGATCGTGTTCTTGGTGTCTTTGGAAAGCTCTCAATGAGGAGCGGTGCATGGGCTTCGTTCCATTCACGTTTGAACTTGCGGTGCAAAAGTTCTTGAATATTGAATGATTTCTTCACTGAAAATTCAATTAAATCGTAGCTGAAAATTTCTGAGGAATTGGAATGGGCTTTGGTATTGTTGGGAAAGTCTTGACGAGCAGTATTTAATGGAGTTTATTTGGTAAGATTTGGATTTAGAATATGAGAGATACTGATTTTTAAGTGATTTCTGCTGTTGAAAATTCAAATAAATTCCCAAAAACCAGGTTTTGGAAGGAAAAATCAGTTGAGGACGTGGTAACAGTTGGGCAGCACAGGCCACACTAGTACTGACTATAACCTCTAGTCCTTGTACTTCACAAATTGTCCAAATAAGTCAATGGGTAGCAATTTCTCAGACCAAGGCACCAGTTGGCACTCACCCACCTCCACATCATAAATCATTGCATCTAGTAGCTTCAAACTTATACCCAGTCTGAGCTTCTCTAAGACTTATATATCTGGGGCTTGCAGAACCTCCTTCATACATTCTTCGACATCTAGAGTTGTGAGAGCAAGTTCATTGCAAAGCTGCTCTAAGCTCTCAGTGATCTTAAACTTGCAGGTTTGTGCAGAATTTATTAGTATAACTTCGAGTATGGTGGCGGTGACAGGTGGGAGGATGCAAGGAGGTTGGGGGCCTGTCTCATGGCTGCTGACTGTAATCGCATTACTAGCAGTTTTGCAGCTTCACAATATGGTGGGTGTAGCTGGTACACTGATGCCACGTGAACTCCTCCTTCAAAATTGTTTGAAGGTATGGATTGTAGGCATCATTTGTTTGGGGACGGTCTGCTCGCTTGTAAGTTTTTCATCATTTGTGTTTTCCCATCTTCTTATATCTTCTGAAACCGCTCTCACCCTTGAAGAAGAAAGAAGTAATTGATAGCTAAGTCTCATCTCATAGTAGTGTTGCACTTTGGTTATGACAGGACCAGAATAAGACCTCTGAATGCATCCAAGAAGCTGCTCGGCGGACTTTTCCCACGCCATCATATCCAATACTAAGCCCTCCAATCTTTCATGTGTCCTACTGGCTCCCACCACCACAACCCCCAAGTAAATAAATTCTAGTATCGACAAGGTCACATAAAAACTTGGTTCAAAGTAGCTTTTATTGGATTATCTCCTTTTATTACATCCTTTATCTCATTGTGTGGCATACAATTAACCTGCTTCAATGTATTAGTGCTTTCCAAAGGAAAATCTTGTGTTGCAATTTTGTTGTTGCTTTCATTATAATATGAAGCCATAATGCTATTTCAATATGGTATTAGAGCTTAACCTCATGTTTCTTGGACTAATGTAAATTACATATGTGAGTCATCAACTATGAACATAGCCCTAGAAATCCAATGTTTTATAACTATGAAATCAATTTAGACACCAATAAGCACAATGGATGGCAAAAGGAGTGAATATGAATGTTGCTTAAATCATTTAGCCACAAGGCATGCCTTGAATTCATTCAATTCCCGCCAAGATCAACTTTAAACTTTTGCATCCACAAGTCGCACTTATGGGCTGCTTTCACAAAAGTAGATCCATGAAATCTCAAGTTTGTTAGTTGTTGAGGATCCAATCTCTTATTCTATAGCAAATAACTATTCTATGTGAGATGTTGTTCCTAAATATTCATTTCAGTGATTATAATTGCAAGGTCATTTTAAATATTATTTTCTTTGAATGCGTTCAAGTATTGCTACAATCACAAGTCATGCATCCAATTTTGAGATTGACTTATTTTGGTGGGTTAAATGGTCTAAGATTGGCTATTGTAAATGTGTATTTCTTTGATGTGTTAGTGGTTCTTAAAATGTAGATGGTTGATCATCAAGTTACAACCATTTTTCATTGTCTTGAAATTCCCTAAATAGAAAGTGATTTGTCACATGAAGGTACTAACATTCCAATGGTGGGTGCTCAAGGATTTGATTGTGTTTGAATATGGGTTTTCCAAATTGCAATGTCATCTACTATAAGGGATTTGAAAAGGGTGTGGATTGTTTCAAATAGCTTACAATTTCAAAATGTTGGCATGTCATCAAATCTTACATCCATACTTATAAAAGGATGTGAATTATTTCAAATATTTAATTAATATTATGTTAACATTTATTTTAATTAATAATAATAATAATTTTATAAAATATGATTTGGTTTTAATTTATGTATACAAGTGGGCTCTTATGCCATTGGCCCAAGTGAATCATCTTCAAGGGTTTAAGAATACAACTTTCCAAAAAGCCTCTTCAAGTCCCTTAGAGACACAACTTTTCAAAAAATGAACGCTAATGGATTATTTCAATTAAAATTATGTCTTTTACATAATAATCAATGTTTGGATGTTTGGCTCTAAATTGTATAGCACATGAGTTAGCTAAAGCTATTCAGAACATGCCTATCAAAATGATATTAATGTGTCATATAAGCATAATTTATAAAGGATGGTGATTGCAACAAGGAGCTAAAGGTTATTGAAGTTAACAATGATTTTATATGTGATCATTTTAGTTACTTAATTGAGGATAGTGAATTGAAGTGAATAGGATCTTGCAACTAATGAAGTTCAAAGCTATAATCAAGTTTATATGTTGAAACTAGCGTGGTTGTGTTGATTCAATATCACATAGTTTTGGTTGTGTACATCATTAATCAATTTAAATACATACTTCAAAATCCATTTATTTACAACTTTCAACAACGGGGAATTTTGTTTTATAATGGATCCTTTAGGAATTATGCATTTGCTCCAAACATTTGGAAATACATGAGGGCATAGATCAAGGCTTCATCAACAAATATAGAACATTATGTATATGGGAACAAATGTAAACCTAAACTACTCCATTGAACTATGGTCAAAATTGACACATCTCCCTTTTATTATAACCTTGTTTTTTTTGTTGGAGGTGTCAATGTTTTGTCCTATTTGATTCAATGTCATAGTTGACCAAGTAATTAAAAAAACCATTTCAATAAATTGAACTAGTCAATTTACATACATGTCAATTCAATCACCAAGACCTTCAATCCAAATTTATAGTAAAAAGGACTAGGTAATAAAATTTGCAAAGCTTGAAAAATAATGAGTTTTGTTTATGCATTACACTACAAGTATTGAAAACCCATATAGACATAACTATGGGTGGAAAGGATGCTGATCATGATGATGTTGTGTAAATGACCTAGTTTTAAAAGACTACAAATGATAGCTTTGGATTTTTGTTTATTTTACAATATTATAGTTGTAATTGATTGTTGTATGTCAAGAGATTAAATGATGTGTTATTAAATTACTTTTTCAAAAAAATTGGATACAATGTAAATGTCATTTTGAGTTCTTTAAATTAATTATATCAAGTGTCCCAACTACATTTTTTTAAGTGATCAAAAGGAACACAACAAGTCATATAACTAATTTTTTAAAAAGTGTATAATAAAAACATGTCCCCTTCTATGAAAATACGTGTTTGTTGGGTGAACTTGCTAAAAAACCAAATCATACAAAATTTTAAAAGAAAGGGCTATAAAGCAAAAGACTCATTTTTTTTACCATTTGGCAAAAACAAATGTTCAATGGGTTCAATTTTTTTTGCTTTAGGTGTAGGTTAGATGTGTACAAAAAAATCTTGTGAAAAACATGTTTAGTTGTCCATTCAAACTCATTTTGAGATTTTTTGGGTTTTTTTACATTTTTAAGTACAAAACAAAATATTGATACACAATTATGCATGCATGTGAAAAATCATCACTCACATGAATTATCTTAAATTGGACTATTTAATTTATCTCATTTAAATTTGTTTCAAATAAATGTTATTTACAAAAAGTAGCCCTACAAAAGTCTAAGAATCATTTTTCCTTTTTTTGGAACCCCACTTGAATGGACATAATTACTAAATCACAATCATAAGGTAAATCATTTGATTAGAAAAATAATCATTGCTAGCTTTTGTTGTTTATTATGGTATCATGGTCATTTCAAATTGTCGACAATAAGTAAAAATGATTACAAAGTCATGCTACTTCCAATAACAACATTTTTTTCAATGATAATTTGGGGATGTGTTGGGGGGTAGTTGGGTGTGAGTGAGGGGGGGAGGTGCTATATTAGGCATGTAGTTGATGTAGGTGGAACCAAAAATTCTTTTAAATTTTTTTAAAAGGTTGAAACTAGGATAAAAGTTGTATTGAGAAACAAAAACCAACCAACATTAAGAATTACCACCCATTAATAAAGGTGGTAAAAGGTGAATGTACATTTCAATGTATATGATTTGGAAGAAAAATGGAACTACCTATAATATCAAAAGTACCAATAAATAGAATTCACTTATTTTTCATTATTTTAAAGATCACATATAAATGATTTGGGCTTCAAATTTAAAACAAATTATAAAGACCATGAATATGCAATTGATTCAATAGTTTTATCGTTGTGTAAATGTACACCAACAGTTTTATGGAGGTTTTTCAAAACCCTTATTTGACAACAATTTTTTATTTTTCTATTAATTTTAAAATACTACCTTATTCTTATCAATGATTTAAAAATAATTAGCTCAAATGCATCTTCAATGGAAGAACATTTTACAATGTAAAAAGATCACAATCATTGACATTATCATATCATAATTATTAATGAATATTTTATAATCATTTAATCTAAACTTCACAACTTCAAAAACAATTGAAAACTTTGATGAGAAAATTTGTTTTTTGTGATTGTCATTTTGTATCTGTAAAATTTCATGGAAGTTTTTCATTAAAACTATTATTTTTAATGTTCGTTGCAATTCAAATGATGCTTCAAGACATTACAAATCAAAATAATATTTTGTTAAACTATTAAATCATTCATGTATGCATTAATTTCACATCATAATGATAAATTAAAATATAAAACCATCACTTATTGCAATTTTTAATCACAAAATATTTTTCAAATATTTATCATGATGTATCAAACTTGAACATGTATTAAAAACTATGAAATTATGACATTTTTTTGTATACACAATTGATAACACATATTCATCCTACAGGAGAGTTTCTATACGTAAAATTTGTTGGTTTAAACTTACCATGTTACTTAATGCTGACTTTTGATCTAATTTTTGTCTTGTTGACTTGATAGTTTTGAGTCATTATTAGGTCCTTGAAAAAACCTCTTTTCCAACGCAAAAAATTGGTAAGAGGAGTGAAACTACCAAAGTTGTCAGCATGGCCGCTGGGGTGTTCACTCACTTCTAGAGCCCCATCTGGGAGTCTGGGACTTAAAAGCTCTTGCGTTCAAACCCAGCGGCGTGCAGGTGAAATTCCTACTAGCCCTCTCCCATTGGGCCTGACTTGGGGTCTTCGCAAACCGCTTGTCATTCAAGTCTGATGTTCTGTGGCCAAAACAAAAACGAAAAAAAGTTGTTCCCAGGATGAACCATTATAATGCATCCTTCATTGAGACTACTTGTTGGTGGACTGAATGCTGACCTACATACCAATGTTTTATTTTATTTTTGGCGAATTTTCGCAACTGACGACAAGAAAAAAAGGGCTGACGAATCCAACAAAGGGATTTTTAAGGTATAAAAAAAAACATTCGCCATATCTTGACCAAAGACACTTAGATGTCCCCAGTTTTAGACAGTGTATTCCAGTAGTTCGCTAGAACTAGGCAGGATTCCGAAAAAGATCTATTAGTCCACCAGGACAGTCGCCATTTACTCCTATTTAATGCTAAGGATCCTAGCCGGTGCACCTACTTGAGGAATTTGAAAAAAAAAAAAACACTGCTACATACTGCATAACCTCTAGACCTAGTACTTCGCAAAATGGACAAATAAGTCAATACTGGGAACCGATTTGTCAACCAAGCTGGCAGCAATCACCACCTTTGAAATTTTGTGACATTCATACTTCGCCAATTTTCCGCCAAACAAATAGTCCACTTCGTCAAATTTACAACGACGACCAAATTTAGTCTCAAAAAATTCACCGGTCACAAACCTCCACATCATAGAGCATTGCCTCTAGTTGTTGCTGCAAACATATTAGACCCAGTCTTTAGCTTCTCTAGGACTTATATATCTGGGACTTGCAGAACCTCCTTCATACATTCTTGGACATCTAGATTTGTGAGAGC
>Ga0116231_10005769_pt1 | contig 24183 bp, 19 predicted proteins | sample S1TSphgellanicum_2_FD_89695 | JGI IMG/M metagenome (GOLD analysis project Ga0116231, IMG submission 89695) | Host-associated microbial communities from peat moss isolated from Minnesota, USA - S1T2_Fd - Sphagnum magellanicum MG | ecosystem: Host-associated > Plants > Peat moss > Unclassified...
GCCCAATTGAAGGTCTCCATGCTTGAATTAATATCATGTCCTAAAGCCAAACTTAGATTTAAGTGGTTCAAAATTTAATACATGGAGTGCATGAAATTGCATTGTTGAAAATTCTATCATATGTCAAATAACTTTGATTTAAATATTTTCAATTCAGGATTTAATTACATGATGAATTTTGAAGACCTTTTTTTGGATGCTATATTTGGATTTAGAGATCCCAATTACTATAAGGAAATTAGTTTGGGGATTACTAATTCATGATGTCTTTCTTGGGTTCAAATTTTGGTGTCATAAGGTTTTTGAAAAAATTAAGTGTTGTTATGTTCATTTAAGGCACAAGGTCAAAAGATAATGTTTCACATACATGCAATGGGCAATATTGTAACTGGGGTTGAATTTGTTATTAAGACATGGACCTTTTTTTTATCCTTATGAGTGGCAGTGGTTTTTTTTTTTTTTTACATGGCAGTCTTTGTTCGAGCTTGAATTGCCACATCGACACGTTGAAGGTCTATGTGTCCAATTACATGGTGGGACAATATGTAGGCTTTTTTTAAGACAAAAGAAATAAAATTATCAATTCTGATTTGCTACTAAGAGTTATTTTGAATCTAATCTGTAGCTATATTTAATCATCTTTAATCTAGTTTTTTTTTGCTAATGAGTGTTATTTTAAATATGATTTGTAGCAACATGTTATATAGGAGGGAATCAAACCTCAATCATAAAAGGCCTTGCCATTGCAACAAAATGCCTAGTTTACAAGCAAAACGCATTAGTCAATAACTATATAGAATGCAAAGAAAAATCCTTGTAAGCCCAAAGAAAGGGGTTGGAAACCATACATCATGGAAACAAAATGAAATATTTTCACTTTGCCAATCAAAATACAACTAGTTAGTTGTTGTTGCATAGATGCCAAATCAAGATTTCAATCATTTTAATAACACACAATGCCCTTGGTGCTATCCATTATCCAAAAATCCAAATGCTAAAAAAGAATTAGAAATAAAAAATAGATAGGTATTAAAAGGATCCCCCCCCAAAAAAAAAAAAAAACTTGCAAGTTGGTAGTAGCTTAAGTTTCAACTTTTTACACCATACCCTTTTATATTGTCTTTCCAATTTTGAATAACTATTCCAAAAGGAAAGTTCTACAAAGTCAAGAATTTTTGGTTGAAAATGCAAATGACAATCTCCAAATGTATGGTTAATCAATTTTGTAATTTTGTTTTCATAAAGGTCAACGTAGAAAAGTAATGTTCATCTTCAATCAAACCAATTATTTACACAATAGCAAGGTCAACCGACTTGATACACTTTAGGATTTATTTTTTCAAAATTTGAAAAGAAGTAAATGTTTTCCATAACTTAGTGACAAGGTTGACATCAAAAGGTTTCTACATTACCAACTTAACATTGTTTATCATGTTAAACACAAACATAGATCTTTGAAGGTCAAGAACAACAATTGAAATCAAGCTAAAAACCCATATTTCATTAGGTCCTCCCTTTTTAGGTTGACATGAAGGTTGCCTTGATGATTGCCAAATGAACAATTGGACTTTTTTTCAGGTTATGGTTACAACTAGTATTGTATCCATAAACTCTTGAACAAGGAATGAACCACCCTTGTAATTTTAACAATAAACTAAATGGTAGCTTCTTGATATTGTTATTTCATATGCAACATATCTATATATCTCCTTCATAACAAAAATTGAAACCCCAATTTGATTTAAAGATGTTGCCCACATGTGGTGTTTAGCAAATTCACAAGCCAAATAATCAACTCTGGTGTTCAAATTTGTAATCCAACAAAGATTACTGCTTTCACAAGTAGTGTTGATCAAGGAAATGGAATTTTTGATCACATTACCTTCAAAAGAAGATTACCTACCATAGAACATGTGGTACACATCCCCTTCATAAATCTTCATTATTGTTATGAAATCACAAACAAACTTAATCAAAGAATGTACTACCTCTAACATCTACATCACTACCGACACACCCCCAACTCCTTTGATGGACTCAACTCTAAATCCAAAAGGTGAAAATAGTAGAAAGACAAGGAGTTGGGACACGTTCCCTAACTTGCAACACTTTGGGGGTAGAAGATTGTGTTAGAGCTCCAGGATGGGTATTAAGAAAGATGGACAAACAAGACAATTACTCACATGGACCTGCACAAACCAAACAACAAGTTGGTTAGTGTGTAGTTGGAGCACTTTTGGTGCATGGATGAGCCACGAGCAAACATGAACTCACAAGATTCACCACAGCCCAGACTTGGGGGAAGCCACCAGCTTCCCTTTTATAGTATTCTCTGTGCCTAGCCATGGGGCCAACACCCAAATGTCATTTGTCTCGGGACTCCCAAGTTGGAGTTCCGAAATTCCCTAAATTGAGACTTCTGCAATTTTGGGGGCCCATAACTTTGTGTTCAGACCTTCGATTGAGGTGAGGTCTAAAGCAAAGTTGTAGCCCTTGTCAAAAGCTTTTCAACAGTATGTAGCACGCCACCTGCACGCAAAGAAGTCAGGGTGATTCCCGACTTTTAATGATCAAGAGTCAAATGATCAATTTCACTCCCGACCTTTCTTTTGGCCATAACTTATGTGTTAAGTACCCAAATGGGTCATGCGAGTCTATTTTACACATCTACATTCCAAGAAATTTTCAATGATATAAACTTTTTAATCCAATGAGTTTTGACCCTTGAAATCGCCTTCTAAAAATTTAGAAATCCATTGGGACTCCAATTCCGAAAGTGGGAGCTCACTTGGGAGTTGTGGGGGTTCATTCCCTCACACTCTCCTGAACTCCCATGAGCATGAAATGTGACTCCCAGGCTCACTCTTGGCCCACATCTTTGTAAGCCTTTGCCTCGGTCACGAACCTAAAATTAAGTTGCGACAACTACATTCAAACCTAACAAAATTTTCACATCAATCAACAAAGACAAATTAAATTTGGCAAAAGGTATTGTGGGTGCATCTAGTGCCATTTTCATGAGAAGAGTGCAGTATATAGATAAGACACATTTGATAGGATTGATCATAGAGATCCATCTTATCTTAATGTTCCACAAAATTTTATTACTTTTAATTTCCATGATTTATGCTTATTTAGTAAACCCCGAATGCATGTTGGGGATATGACTGAAATAAACATACAAACATTATAATAAATTTTCAATGTGACAAACCAAAGGTAGGTTTGAAAAGGTTTGTATTGCAAGATTAGTATGATGTGCCATACAATATAAACCAACAACAAATGGAACATATTGATGTTGGATCTAAATTGTCACTCTTGATTTAAGGCCTTGCCAAATGCTAACCCCATCAGGGATAATACTATTTGGTGAACATGTGAACATGAACGTGAGTAAGTGAACATGAGCAGGTGAGAAGGATCAAATTTTTTTGGAATGTTTTATTGACACATGGCATATAATATTTTGTGACGTTGAAGAATATTTTGCCACGTGTACATGGATGAAGAGTAATAATGGATGGAAAATTAAAATGGATAAAAGATAAAATGGATGAAATTTTAAAATAAATGAACAAAAAAAAACGAAGGAAACTTGTTCACAACCAAGAGTTATGTGTCAATCCAAACTTTACTTATTCAAAAGTATGTGTCAATCGAAACACTGCCTAGTCATCTCCAAAAGGTATGTGTGAATCGAAACATTAATTCTTCATCTCCAAGAAATATATGTCAATCAAAACACCACCTCTTCATTTCCAAGAAATATTTTCCCATTAGGAATTGAAACAATATGAGGCCACACACTCTCTATACCATTTTAACTTGTTTTTTATTTCAATTCTATTTTTCAAACCTCTTATGTTTAGGGTCATTCTTGTTGCTTAAATAATCAAAGTACATTTTTCCCCCCTCTCCACCTAAACTGCTTAACTCCATATTTTCTACAATTACCAGTTGTTTATAATTACTAAACATCTATTTCACAATGGCAAAAAGAAAATTTATAGTAAAGGTCACACCAAACACCTTGGACATTATGATTAAATACACCTCAATTTCAAACATACTAGATGGAATATGCAAAATGATAAAAACACCCTTGGAATTTCCAAAAGATCCCACTCTACTAGACCCATTGAGTAGGTTCTAGAAATTAAAACATGGGGATAAGAATGGAAAAAACAAATTGACAAAACAAATGAATGGGTGGCATGGTGATGGTCGAATGCAAAAATAAACAAAGAAAGTCTTGTATTGTTCAAACAAATTATAAACATTCCAAAGGAGGATATAGAAGACTACCACTAGGCAATGTTTACACATGCCATAGATTTCTGCCAAGAACACGCAAGTTTGAAAAAGCCGGTTCCAGAACATTTCTTCCCAAGTTTATTAAAGGATTTGTCAACAGAGGATTTGGTAACCCTTGGAAGCCTCCTATCAACAGAATTTATGGAACCCAATAGATGACTTTATGCAACTCCAAGCAAGCAAGCTTGGGTGCCACAAGATTTAAGGAACAAAATGTTAAAACAACATGTGAATCATCGGATGATAGGCCTAGCCCTAAAACCATGATATGTTTACAATAGTTGAAAAAAAAGACATCCCAACTACTAAATGAGAAACCAAAATACCATTTTTTACAATAATTTGTGGTTCAATAAACTTTTTGATATGAATTAGGGCTAAAGTTGAACATAGAGGTTGCTTCTTAGAAAATCCATTAATTCATCCATAATTTTTGATTCTTTGAACTCCAAAGGATGCATATGTAGTACCCATTCAATCCTTGGAACTCCAAAGGATGCATATATAGTACCCAATCAATCCTTATAACTCCAAATGCCTTTAAAACCCATATATAATGATTGCATTGTTAATACATTTCAAATAAATTTTTAACTCCATTATTTCACTCTCTATAGTTCATTTGCATTTTTGGTATCATCATTATTTTGTTGCATTTGATATATGTCTAATATAATATTACATGCCTATTACCTCAATAAAATATTTGGATCCTTGCACCTAATATTATTAATTCCAGTACTTAATTGTGTTATTTAATATTACCATCTAAGTTGGTTTTTTCCCAAACAATGACAAATAGATCATTGATTACTAGCAAGCTACTGCTCATAATTCAATGCATGATTGAAAACACATTGTTACATTCAATTTTGGACACAATTTCCAAGCAAATAGAACAACCATGGCAAGTTTCCCAAGATGATAGGTGATTTGACCCATTACGTGAACTAATAGAAATCAAGAAATGAAGGAGTCTACAAAAAAACAAAGTGGATAACACATATGAATGGGCCACCTAGCGGTGGGCAAATGAAAAGATGAAAGTACAAGGTCCATTTATCGCCAAGAAAAGGCTAAGGCAAAACCCCTAATTAATAGAACAAGACAAAAAAAACTATCATTGGGTGATGTTTAAACACGCAATGGAATTCTTAAAATAACACACAAGCTTGAAAATGCCACTTTTAGAACACTACTTTGTTAACTTTATGAAAGATTTATCAAACAAAGATTTAGTCGCCCTATTTGAATTACTAACAACAAAAATTGGAAAACCCAAAAGAAGATTATAACAACTCTAGGTAGGAGGGCAGGCTCCCACAACACAAACAAAACAAAATCCTCTAATTGCCTATGATTTGGCGAATGATTGAATTGCCACCAAAACCATGAGAAATGTGGGATAGTCAATGTTCAAACCCTTGACAAGAAAATATTGTTTATTCAATCGCATTGTGTAGTACATATAGTAATATGAATTATCCAAATGTAGAAACCATATGTAATGAATTGAACATGGATCGAAATAAAATGGATTCAATTGTAATTATAGAATAAAAAAAAATTGTTTGTAACAATTATAACATAACTAGAGGGACATATAAGAGGAGAAAATCATGAAGAAACAAAACCCTAAATGTATACTACAATTCAGAAGCAAAACTTAAGCATTAATGAATAAAAGGTTATGCATATGCCTATGTAATTGGTACTTCTCACATTTTGAAGAAAATAAAAGATGTAAAAAGAATAATGCATTACACGTGTCCACTATCAAATGAATGAATTGGTGTTGAATCACACATATTGAAACATCTTGCATTAATTTGAGATTAATAAGAAAATATATGCTATGACTATTGAAATAAATAGTCACTAATCAAATCATATAACATTAACAAATGACAACCATAAGTGTTCACATTCGACACACTAAAAGGGATGTTAGAAAATGATAAATGCAAAATAGGCAAGAACCTCTTTAATGATTGTATGTAATGAAAAAGGAGCAGGTTGGACACAAAGAGTTTCTCATTTCAAGTATAGGTTTGGAACTTTGAGAATGTTTGCTATAATTCTTTGAGACTTGGATTTATATCCGGCAATGGATCAGAAACAAATGAGAGCGATAGATGCAAACTACAATGTTAGAGTGGGATATTGCGCATCAAAAAATAACATGTAGGCGTACAAAATATATGCCATGTTAACAAATAAGAGATCTACTCAAGTGCAACCATAAATCTTTGTTGAAAGGAAACTACAACATGATGTTCACAACACAAAACATAACATTAAGAACACTTCAAGGTTCTTGTCACATGAAATACACAAACTTGTGCAATGAAAAAAAAAGAGCCAAATCATCAACACCAAGGTATTCAACTAAAAGACCAAACCACAAATAACCAAACTAATATAATAAAGAAAGTAATTCAATCTTGTGAAAGTAACCTAATTACTTTCCTACTCCAGTAACTAATGAAACCTAACTAGTTGAGCTTGAATTCTCAACATTCCCCCTCAAGCTCAAATCCACTTTTAGTTCATTAAACATTTTTCTAAACTTCTTTAACTTGTCTGTACCTAAAGCCTTTGTGAAAATATCAGCAACTTGATCTTTAGTATTGACCTGAATAAGGTCAATTTCTTTTGCTAAATTTTTTTTTCTAATAAAGTGGTAGTGCACCTCAATGTGTTTTGTCCTAACATGATAGATCGGGTTGTTAGCAAGTAGTATGCTATTGATGTTATCACAATAAATGACAATAGGAACATCCACTAATTGTCCCAAATATGAGAATAGTTTTTGTAACCAAATTATTTCACATGCAACAATTGTTGCACCTCTGTATTTTGCTTCTGTGCTGGATAATGCAACTGTTGGTTATTTCTTACTACTCCAACTAGCAACACCACTTCCAAAAACATGAAACCACTAGTCAATCTTCTATCTGAAACATTGTCAACCCAATTAATATTCGTGTATCCATGTACTTATAATTAGTTCTTGGCTTTTAAAAAAAAACCACATTGCAAAGTATGTTTTTTGTACCTCAGTATGCATCTCACTTCATCCAAATGTGGCTTTTGTGGTGTTTGCATGAATTAGCTTACCACTCCAACTACACAACTCAAATTTGGCCTTGTGATGGTCATGTAAATCAAACTCCCCACTATGCGTCTATACATAGTGGTATCCTCCACAAGGTCTCCTTCATTTGCACTTAACTTCACATTTTGCTCCAATAAAATTGAATTGGGTTTGTAACCCGTCATCCCATATTCGGATAATTTGTTCAAGGCATATTGCCTTTGTAGTAACCATATCCATTTAGGGAACTGGATTACTTCAATGTTGAGGAAGTAACACAATTTTCCCAAATCTTTCATTTCAAACTTTTGATTCAAAAGCTTTTTCAAATCAGAGATGTCTTCATCATTATCTCTTGTGATAATCAAGCCATGAACATAAATGACTATGACTACGATCCCATGATTTGTCATTTTCACATATAGTGAAAAATCTGCATTGGATGTTTGAAATCCACTTGTGACAAGATACTGACCTATCTTGTCTAACCAAGCTCTAGATGCTTGCTTCAAGCCATACAAAGCTTTCTTCAACCTACAAACCAAATTAGGATGTGTTTGGTCCACATAACCTAGTGGTTGTTCCATGTACACTTCTTCTTGTAAATCTCCATGAAGAAAATCATTCTTTACATCCATTTGATGTAAAAACCATCCTTTTGCTGTTGCCATAATAATGATTGCTTTTATAGTTGTCATTTTGGCAACCGGACTATAGGTCTTTTCATAGTTTATGCCATAAGTTTGGGCATAACCTTTGGTAACCGATCTTGCTTTGTATCTACTCACATATCCATCTGCATTGTGTTTGACTTTGTACACCCATTTGCACCCAATTGTTTTCTTGTCTTCTAATAAAGCTACCAATTCCCAAGTAGCATTAGCATCCAACGCCGCCATCTCTTCATCCATGGCATTGTCCCACTTAGGGTTTTCAACCGCTTATTCAAAATAAGTGTGTTCGACCTCTTGTATAACTTTCACCATGTATGCGTAATGATGAGCTACAAAGCCATCATATGTGAGTCTTTGTACAAGGTACTTGACTTGTGTGGATCTTCATACTCCATTGTTATTGTTAGGTGTTTTCAAAGCTTTCTTGGCCATTCGAGCTTCGAGAGTAGTGACTGAAGGGATTCTTAATTCTTCACCCACATTCTTCTTTGAATCATTTGACTCATCATCTACAGGAGGATTTCTAAATGATGTTTAAGAACTACCATGTACAATGTTTGAAGATCTTAATTTTGCTTTCCATGGAGTGTTATTAGACCCATTAATTGAAGACTCTTGTGGTGCACTAATTAATTATGATTCTTGTTTCACATTTGATGAAACATCACCATTTCTAGCCTTTCCATCTTTTGCTACCTTTAATGGTGAGTACCAACTAACCATCTCATCAAACACAACATCTCTATTCGCTTGCAACTTTCGAGTGGAAGGATTAAAACATTTATATCCCTTTTGTTCTGAGGATTATCCAATGAAGATACACTTTTCAACTTTTGGGTCTAATTTTGATCTTTTCTTGTTAGGAACATGCACCTCTACAATGTAACCAAACACTCTGAGGTGTGAAACATCGGGTTTCTTGCTTGTGAATTTTTCTTCAAGTGTCATGCCATGAATTGTCGTTATGGGTGTTCAATTCATGAATTAAACTGGAGTTGCTACCACTTCAACCCAAAAGTGATTTAGCAAATTCTTCTCATTCAACATGGCACCATGGCACATGTTATTTCTACAATGTGCCTGTTTTTCCTTTCAGCAATTCCATTTTGCTGTGGGGAATAACTACATGAGTACTTCCTTTGAATTCCATGCTCCTTCAAATACTCACTGAATTCATTTGAAAAATACTCCCCCCTTCCATCTGACCTTAGGCACTTGATGCTCACACCCTTTTCCTTTTCCACCATTGCTTTGAAATTCAAAAAATGTTGAAACACTTCACCTTTGCATTTCATGAAATAGACGCACACCTTCCTTGTGTGGTCATGAATGAAACTCATATAGTACTTGCATCCTCCCATGGATCTGTTTTCATGGTCCACACATCTGAATGGATCATTTCCAAAGGTTTGGAACTTACATGAGTTGTTTGAGGTGGGAATGGATGCCTAACTTGCTTCCCCAATTGGCATGCTTCACAAACTTTTGACATCACCTTTTCTGTTCTAAATTTGGGAAACCCTCCAACAAGATTTTGTTTCTCCATCAACTTAAGACGTTGGAGATTAACATGGCCAACCCGCTTGTGCCAAATTCCAATGTCTCCAACTCCTTTTCCATGTGTGAATAACATGGAATTTATCTCAGGCATGTTCACATCCAAGGTGAACATTCGTCCATTCCTTTCCCCTTTTGCAATCAATTTGCCTTAGTTTTTCATGTCTTCCATTAAACATCCATTTGGGTTTAATGTCACTTGTAAACCTTGTTCCACCATCTGGCCTACGGAGACCAACTTTTTTGTTATGGTTGGAACATGAAGTACATCTTTTAAGTACTTTGTTTGCCCATTTTGCATGGACAATGACACCTTGCCAATTTGTGTGATGGGATGTGTAGTGTCATCACCAATTTCCACAAACCTTGGTGTCTTCAAATCCTTTGTGTTTCTAAACCATTCTCCATTACTAGTCATGCGGTTTGAAGCTCCAAAATCCACATACGAGACATTGTTGTTTGATACACCTCCTATCATTAAATTTGCCATGTGCTACATCACAAACAATTGCTCATCACCTTGATTGCTAGTTTTTCATAATTCCTTTGTTGTAGCTTTCCATTTTGTGCATCATGCTCCCTTTGATAATAGTTCTTTGCCATGTGCCCAGGTTTCCCGCAATAGTAGCAATTTGAATTGTTATTTGGTTATTGACCTCAATGACTTCCACCACAACCTCCACAACCTCCTCAACTTCCTCTTCCTCCAAAGTTTCCTTGTCCACCTCCATGAGCTTGACCTTCATGTTGATGATGTCCACCATGGGAACTTCCGTGTCGACCTCAAAATGAAGTTTTACCACCTCTACCTCTACCTCTATTAGTATTTGAGTAGAAATCACTGTCTTGTGATCCTCCATTGGATGAAGTACTAATAATTCTCATCTCTTCACTTATAAGTAGAGTTATTAAGTTTTGGAAATCGGGAAATGTTTCTCAAACTACAATTAAAGTACGAAACTGGCTATAGTCTTTTCCAAGTCCATTCAAGGTGACGGCCACTAGATCTTCATCATGTACAGGGGCTCCTATAGATGCAAGAACCTCTGTAAGGTTTTTCAGCTTTGTAGAATAATCACTGATGTTCATCTTGTTTTTTTGTACATTATGTAAATTTTGCTTGAGCTGCATTTTGCGAGCTTGTGTATTGGTGTTATAAATCTTCACCAATGTATCCCAAGCTTGCTTGGATGATTTTGCATCCTGAATATGCACAATCATGGAATCGGACACACTCATAGAAAGCCAATACAAAACTTTCTTTGTTTTTTCATGCCAAATTTTATTGGTTTGAATTTGTTGTTGTGTGGGGTTTTTAGGGAGAGGAGGTTCTTTCTCATCACCAGTTATGAATTCCTAGTAGCCTTTCCCCATCAAGAAATCCATAATCCTAAATTTCCACACTTGGAAATTGTTCTTGTCTAGTTTCTGAATTGCAATTTGAGAAAGACCGTTCGTTGTCTCTCAAGGCAACACTCAATGTCTTCTTGGTGTTTCACAAATGATTTTAATTCTTTCCTTGGGTTTCTAGGATTAGGATTAAGGTTTTCCTTCCTTAGGTTTCTAGGATTAGGGTTAGGGTTAAGGTTGAACAAGATGGACCTTGCATATGTATGTATGTCTTGAGTATTATACAAAATTTTATATTATACATGGGTTTTACGTATATGTACATATTTCGTATAATGTTTCATATGGTATTAAATACATGATTACATACCACACTTTTGTATGAAGGTTTTGATAATGTATTTTCATTTCCCAATTTTCAAACTCCTTCCTTCAAGTTCTTCCAAGTTGTATTTGCTTCACTTCAAAAATTTGTTTTGATATCTTCTCAAAACAAACTTCGGTCATAACAACTTTGCAAAATTACACCATTCACATATGACCTTGGATCAATCTGAAATTTTGGTGAAACATCAATAACTATGTGTACTACCATCTCTCAAAATTTCAGCTCATTTAACTTAATAAAATGAGAGATCTTGCTACTTCCTTGAAATCACCTCAAACTGGGACTTGAACACAAAATGGCTTACAATTTGCTCTTAGCAAATCCAAACTCCTTGAGATTTTGAGAGACACATTAAATATATGTTTTCTATATTTATGCAACATTTCAGCTCTATTAATGATGATCACAAAGAGTTATCACTTTCAAAAGAAACTGACTTCAAAACTAAGACTGAAACTTTAGATGCTTGGATCCCTCTCAATACAAATCCAAATGACATGAAATTTCTGTCACATATATATTCCTTTATGATAAGATCCCAAAGCTACTAAACCAAAAAAGCTCAAACAAAGGAAATATGACCAAAAAACCAAATCTGGCATAGAGTCTTCAAAGGTTCATAACTTTCACAAAACATATCCTTTTTTTTGAAAATTTGAGAATAGAAGCGTTTTATAATATTCTATAATCTCTCCAAGTTTCACTCCAAGATCATTTCACAGTAGATCTAGATCTAGATTTAAAGATTTGACTTCCATAACATTGATATGTTAATTTCCTTTCACCTCTTTTCTTTTCTTTTCTTTTCTTTCTTTTCCCCATTTCTCTTTTGCACTTGACAAACTCCTATGATATTATCAGAGACTTTCAAGCTCTAGATTTCTTTCAACTTTTTCATTCAACAACCGACGCTCTGATACCATGTTAACAAATAGGAGATCTACTCAAGTGCAAACATAAATCTTTATTGAAAGGAAACTAAAACATGATGTTCACAACACGAAACATAACATCAAGAAGTTCTCAAGGTTCTTGTCACATGAAATACACAAACTTGTGCAATGAAGAAAAAAAAAACCAAACCATCAACACCAAGGTATTTAACTAAAAGACCAAACTACAAATAACCAAACTAATATAAGTAAAGAAAGTTATTCAACCTTGTGAAAGTAACCTAATTACTTTCTTACTCCAAACCCTAATGAAACCTAACTAGTTGAGCTTGAATTCTCAACACAATTGTTAGTCTAGAATATGGGTGGATGAAACTATATAACCCAACCGTATAAACTTATCATATACGGATTATCGGATGCAATTGTAATTTTTCTGCAACTTGTCTTAGGCAACTGGGTTAATTTTCAGTTGTAAGTGTCAGTTGTAATTAAAAACCAGTTGCATAAGAGAGTTGCAAAACGATATTATTCTAGTAGTGAACTTGTAGAACTAGTTCATGCATCAACTAAGAAAGCGAAGGATGTGAAGTGGTCCTATGGAAAAATAATCTAGCAACTTTCCTTAGAGTTGGAGCATCTGCATGGCATAATACTATACAAGTGAGAGTGCGCTAAACATCATATTGATCCCCTTGAGTTTGAAGCCCACAAATAAGAATGGGAGAAAAAAATACAAGTCTTATGTTTGCTTGGAAACAATTGGATCAAAAACTCCATGAAATTCAATAGAAGTTGGAAGAGGCCCAAGTGGAGGAGAAGGAAGCAAGGGAAACTTTGAAGGTTCTGTAACAAAACTTCACGATTGTAAACAACACATTCACCCAAATGGTGGAGGAGATGAAGAATGCAACAATTTGACATGAAGAAATGTTGACCACAACATTGGTTAGGCACAAAAAAGAAATGGAGTCGGTGATCGGGCGCTTCAAGAAGGTTGAGCATAAATTCCTTGAAATGTAGACTGAGATGGAGACTTGGCATGCCAAGTGCCTAAGTTTTGAAGCAAAGGTGCGGTTACTAAAAAAACAAAAACAGAGCATCATGCAAGCCATCAAAATGCATGAGATGACTTTGTTGGAGAAAATACAAGGTTTAAAGGAGTAGATTCAACTTGCAAGTGCCAAAGAGAAGGAAATAGTCGCACAAAGGGAAGTAGAGGTTAAGCAAGATGCAAAAATGATTTAACAGAAGGTGTTAACATTAAAGCAATCAACTAAGGCAATCCTCTTTGATCAATTACTAGAAAACCAAGGTGAAGAACTTTTTGCAATCCTTACTAAAACTTAACTATCAATAGTGCAATTATATTATTAAAAAGACCAAGACATGGTAACTAATGCAGCTTAATACAACACATGCAAACTTTAAGGAATGAGAAGAATTTGAGGGCATAAAGATAGAGGGAGAAAAAGAAGATCAAGATGTTGTGTAAAAAATCTCAATTCCTGAATTTATAGAACAAATTGATGTAGTTGTTGTTGTCACGAGATGTAACCAAATACATGGGCCCTAAACCCTAAACATGGGCAACATGTGTTTAGAAAATGTGAACCAATGAAGGCAAAAGTAGCAATTGATTGGCAAAATGAAGAACATATGCATGATTCTTTTGTCCATATTAATAGGGAATTATAGGGAAATGATTTAGTATTACAAGCACTCGTTGAATTAAATGGACCACTTCATTCAAATTGGGCTAGTTTACCTAAATTGATAAGTCAACCAATTCAAGGGTAGTTGATGTCATGGATTGTGCATCAATGCCACTAGTAATGGACTACACTCCTTCAACCGTTATTTGTGCAACTAGTACAGATGCTTCTTGAAGTAATGGTTCTTGAAGCTAAACTTTTGTCTTACTACCCAAAATGCCTAATTCTTTCCATCGACTATAATTATTATAATGTTAACCCAAAATTTGATATTCCTAAGATCTTCCTTCATTTATCTTTCTTAAATTTTGGTCTATATTAATTTTCTTTCGACTTTTTTTCTTGTCCGTCATGGGTTCCCATGAATGTGTACCTTTTGGCCTTTCTATCCCTCATATTTTTTGGTTATTTGCTTTCTATTAAAGGTGGACTAAGTAAAGTAGGTAACATAGTTTTTTTGTATTCTTTTGAAGAATACTTTTCATTTCCACTTGTTCTTAAACAATATTCCCCTTTCTTTGTCCCAAGTACCGATAATGCATCACATGACATCCATTTTTCAATTAAAGCATTGATGTTTACTTTGTCAAATTCTTTATGATCTAGTAGTTTAATAACATGATATGTTGTGTAAACATTTTCAATTCTTAGCAATATGAATAAACAAACTAGGATAGGAAGCTATCGTCTATATTTTGTTAATTCAAATGCATTTATAATCAATGATTTATGTTTAATACACCATTTTTCGTATTCCAATGTAATTTTTCTATGATTAACGCTTGAACATTTGTGGTAATTCCGAAAAAAATCCATAAAACTCACCCATGTTTCTTCTTCTGGTACTTTCTGACATGTATAAAAATATTGTGCTATAGACCATCAAAAATTATTTACTTAACGTAATCTTTCCTAAACCATATCTATGGTAATGACCTCTTTTAATTTTCTTTCTTCCTGAATGATCATAGACATTATTCACCATCCTTGATAAACAATAATCTAATAATTTACTACTAATTTTGATTTTGCCATACCTTGATCATAATAATTGAAGAAATTAGAATACATAGTTATGTATTCTGTTTTTTCTACAATCATTTTTAAATGAGTTACCTCTTCTTTTTAAGCCGATATATCCCATTAATTTTTTTAAATCTACATGGAAAAAAAACTATTAATATGTGCAAATAAAAAAACTCCAAGTTGACTTCATATACTTCTACAAACATTTCTTTAGCCATTTATAATAATAATAGTGGTATTTTTTTTCTTTAGTGAATAATTTTCCATAGCAATATGATTCATTTCTGCAGCTATATGTTACCAATTCCTTGATCCATCTACACCGTAATTATAACAAATCAAATAGTTTACATTAAATTAATGCGTTCATATTTGGTTTTAAATATTTTTTTCATCTCTCATACTCACAATATGATTAATCGATATTACTTTGTCCACTCTCGTTGAGATAAGAATTCAAACTATTACTTGCAGTCATTTTCTATATTAACATAATTTTGCACTACCAATGTATAGAATATAATTTTGTAATGATCATACAATTGTTTTTCCATGTAATTTTTGTAAAATTACTTCTTGGAAACTTATCGATAATAATTTAAACCTATCAACAAATTCATTCCAATTGCCTTTTGTGGACATGATCTTGGGGTATATAAATATGCATGTAGTGTCCACCCATATGTACAATGATTTCTAAGCAACTATTTTGCCTCCTCTATTGGTAATGTAAGTTTTTCCCAAGGAACAAGAATATACCCTCTTATCATGTTTCCATATCATTTTTGAGTCTACAAATAAAATATTCTTTTAGATACATTTCTCTTGCATGGTATTGTTCAATTTTAAAAAATAACTCGGGAAAATCTTGGACATAGTTATCACCTTCCAACAACATATCTCTTAACATACAACCAAGTTTATTAACACAAAAGTTCCTAAATTAGAAGAACGTTTACCCCCATATTATAATTTTATCCATAGTACAAAATATACATAGTACAAAATCTTACATTTACAAGATACATTTTTGCATGTTCCATTATGAACGTATGTTATTCTAGATTTAACAACATATTTTTCCTCAACATGGTCGCCAAATGTTAGTGATGCTTTTGATGAGAATTAAGTCTAACATTGCTATTGGGTTTTTATCTACCCAATTATGCAGTACCATGTATTCAAGTAGTTAAGATATATTGCAAGCTACAATTTGTTATCAGCAAGCAATGGGAGATTAGGAACATGCACACAAAGATGTCATCATACCAAGAATTTGTGTAGTGTGTATATTATCAAGTTGATTACAAGAACATCTTTCATTTTAGGCTACTTGGTAAAGATTACTTTTTGCTCTTATATCATTAATCCTCCTTGATTTTTCAAACCTTTAGATAACTAAAGCCTTTATTGTTCAGCATACCCATGAGTTCAACATGTAATAGCGATGATAGCTAAATTTGATGAGGCCCTATAGAATAGTAGCTTACTAAATCTTGATAGGGTGTCTACCTTAATTCGGTTAGACAACTAATTCAATTTGATAGATAGACTGTTTGATTTCAATAGGGCTATTCCCAGGACTTCTACAACTATTCACTACTTTTTAATTTGATAAGCATTATATTCGTAATATTCCTATGGTTGTTCCAATCATACTTCGTGCCATGTATCTAGGATTGTTGTTCAATCATTTGGATTATCGGATTACTAGATGGCGTATTGACTATGCATTCCAAGAATTAGGTCCTCACTTAAACTAACACCACCCCCATTACTCTAGTTCCATTATCATCGTTTGGTTCATTGAATTTTTTGCACATTTTTGTGCCTGTTTAATTTGTCTTCAGTGTAATGTTGGGATTATTGTCAACTTTCTTTAATGCTTTATCTATGGTAATTTTTCTTTTTTTTTTGTTGCCACTATTCTTCTTATTATTGCATGTTAGTTACATCTCTAAATTTTATGTGAGATAAAAAATATGTTTATTTGGCAAACTTAGTTTTTTGTAATCCTTTCACCTTGTTTCTTGTGATTTGGGATTACATGTTGCACCCTATTGTTACTTGCCCTTGGATTTTACTTTGTTTTTTGCGTTGAATTTTCAAATTTCAGTTCTTCATCTTGCCCTCACATTGAATCCTTGATGCAATAGTGTTTGGTGAACTATCTAACTTTTAAATTGTTATTAAATTGATCTTATTTTTTACCTTTTCTTTTATTCTTGATGGCCACTTTCCATGTTGTAGGAAAGCTAGATTTTACCATCCTGGTTACTAATTTTGGAGTTGTACAAGTCACTGAAAATGTCCTTTGTGCAATGTTTGTGTTTTGGCGAGGATCTTTGCATGTTTTTAAAGATGTTTCTTATGTCGAATACAACATTATTTTAAATGTTGTTTACTAGGTTCCAGATGTGAACGCTAAAGGGATGTTTTGGATTATCAGCAACTACATGTATCGAATCGTTGGTGAAAATGTGCTAAAGAATTCTCAAGATACTGTTCTAACATCAAACACAACTACATTAATGGCCAACATTGTTGCACAAGGTGTCATGATGAAGGAAAAACGCAATGTAGTTTTTCCAAACTCGAAGGTTTCATCATTTATCAACCTTTGTGATTCTTTTGATAAGGATGACCTTGCCATTCCTGTTGTTGTCATCCTTATCTCCATGAATTTGTAAGTTGCCGAAAGTAGCCTTTGCAGATGGATGTGCTGCAAGTGGTTACTTTTTCCAACATTATTGAATCGTTAAAAACAATGTTTTTGACCCTACATGTTTCTTTTGAATTGAAGTCCCTTGATTATAGTCCCATCACAATTGAGTTTATGAATTGTTTTCCCACAAAATTCAATGGTGACATTTTATTTGAGCTTTCTCTTATTCGTCATTCATTGGGACATTCCGAACATTTGCAAGGTATGGATAGAAAGTACAATGGTCATGTTTAATGTAAATTTTAGACCATTAACATCAAGAACTCATTTGGATTGGGCTTTAAAATGACAAAATGTTAGACATCCATGTTATCAAAATGATTATTGTCCTTTGTTGAAACGTGCTTACGAGCTCAATGAAATTAGTTAGAATGGTGATTGTTCGCAACTTTTAATGTTTGGGCAATGTTTTGTCAAATATTCGACCTATACCATCAACTACAAGTTTTGCAATTATTCACCAACTTGTTTTACAAACTTGTAGTTGGGTGCAAATTCTTTAATGTGTACCAAAATCTTGTCACACATCACCCTTTTCTATTTTTTTACCTAGTCCTTTTTTACCATGTAAAGACACATTTATGGATGATTATGATGGAATCTAGAATTGTAATGGTCTAGAATATAATCCTTCTGAAATTTTTGACAACTTTTGACTCATTATGGGGATCAAAATATAAGGTAAAAAAGGATTGTAGTAAAGACTAGGCCTTGTTCGTCCTTTGTGATACACCTTTCACCTAGTTGTAAAATGTATTATGTTGTTCATAAATTTCCAAATCTTTCAAGAGACATGATCCACTTGGGCACCCATGCCCATCAAATTGCAAACAACAAATGTAAATAGTTTTTCTAAGAGATGAAGAATATGCTTGTAGAAGAGATTTGTCACATGCCAATTTCTACCACTTTGGCTATTACTTTGTCTATAAGTAAAACATTTCTTTCTCGTCACTTGTTCAATGATGATGGAGAAGGTCATGTGGAGGTTCTCAAAGATGAAAAACTAGATCAAGCATTATTAAAGTTTGCTCCTTTGTGCTTTGATGGCATATGCAATCTCATTGCTTCACTAAAGCATCATCTTGGTAACTTGGGTTCCATTGATTATATCCATAAATTGAATGTACTATCTGGTTACGATTTCATTTAGGACAATTGTTTTTGTGGTCAAAATGTTTATGGATGTTGGCTCTAAAATTTGTTTGGTCTGATGAATGTAACCGGGTGATGATCTACAAAATGCGTGGATGATGTTTAATCACATAAAGCGTGTTCAAGGATCAACGACCATGGCCTATCACATTTATGACTTGGTAGACTATTATAAGGTCATGACTATTATAAGGTCATGACGATTGAAACACCACCTATTCATCTCCAAGAGGTATGTGTTAGTCGAAACATCATTTCTTCATCTCCAAGAAATATATGTCAATCAAAACACCACCTCTTCATCTCCAAGAGGTATGTTCCCATTAGGAATGGAGACAATATGAGGCCACACATTCTTTATACCACTTTTAACTTATTTTTTATTTGAATTCAATCTTTTAGACCTTTTATGTTTAGGGTCATTCTTGCTGCTTGAATAATCAAACTACATTTTTTCCCCCTCTCCACCTGAATTGCCTAGCTCCATCTTTTCTACAACTATGACCCATTTGTAATTGTTAAACATTTATTTTCCAATGGCAAAAATAAAATTCATAGTAATGGTCACATCGAACACCTTGGAAACTATGATTGAATACACCTTAATCTCAAGCATATGAAATAAAATATGGAAAATGATAAAAAATGCCTTTGGAATTTCCAAAAGATCCCACCTTGCTAGACCCCTTGAAGCAGTTGCTACAAATTAAAACATGGGGATCATAATGGAAAAAGAAAATTGACAAAACAAATGAATGGGTGGCATGGTAATGGGCAAGTGCAAAGATAGACAAAGAAAATATTGCATTGCTCAAACAAACTATAAACATTCTAAAGGAGGATATGGAAAACTACCACTAGGCAATGTTTACACATGCCATGGATTTCTTCCAACAACACGCAAGTTTGAAAAAACCGGTTCCAAAACATTTTTCCCAAGCTTATTAAAGAATTTGTCAATGGAGGATTTGGTAACCCTTGGAAACCTCCTATTAATATAATTTATGGAACCCAATACACAACTCTATGCACCTCCAAGTAGGTAGGCTTGGGTGCCACAGAATTTTAGAAACAAAATGTTAAAACGCCTTGTGAATTAGTGGATGATAGGCCTAGCCTTAAAACCACGAGTTGTCTATAATAGTTGAAAAAAAAGACATCCAACAATTGAATGAAAAACCAAAATACCATTCTTTGCAATAATTTGTGGTTCAATAGACTTTTTGATATGAATTAGGGTTGAAGTTGAATATAGAGGTTGCTTCTTGGAAAATCCACTAATTCATCCAAAATTCTTGATTCCTTGAATTTTGAAGGACGCATATACATACCCATTCAATCCCTAGAACTCCAAAGGATGCATATATAGTACCTAATCAATCCCTGGAATTACAAAGAATGCATGTGAAACCCATATATAGTGATTGCATTGTCATTACATTTCAAATAGATTTCCAATTCCATTATTTCCCTCTCTATTATCTATTTGCATTTTCAATATCATGATTATTTTATTGCATTTGATATATGTTTGATATAATATTGCATGCCTATTATTTCAATAGAATATTTGGATCCTTGCACCCAATATTATTAATTTGAGTACTTAATTGTGTTATTCAATATTACCATCTTAGTTGGATTTCTCCAAACAATGACAAATATATCATTAATTACTAGCAAGCTACTGCTCATAATTCAATGCATGATCGAAAATGCATTGTTGCATTCAATTTTGGACACAAGTTCCAAGCAAATAAATGAAAAGATAAAAATATAAGGTCCATTTATTGCTTAGAAAAAGCCAAGGAAAAACCCCTAATTAATACAACAAGACATAAAATACTATCATTGGGCGATGTTTAAACATGCGATGGAATTTTTAAAACAACAAACAAGTTTGAAAAAACACTTCCAAAACATTACTTTACTAGTTTTTTGAAAGATTTATCAAATGAAAACTTAGTTGCCCTATTTGAATTATTAGCAACAAAAATTGGAAAACCCAAAAAAAGATTGTAGCAACTCTAGGTAGGGAAGCCTAGGTCCCATAACACGAACAAAACAAAGTCCTCCAACCACCTGTGAATTGGCAGATGATTGGATTGCCATTGAAACCACAAGAAATGTGGGATAGTTGAAGAAAATAACATTCAAACCCCTGACGAAAAAATATTGTTTATTCAATCACACTGTGCAATACACATAGTAATATGAATTATCCAAATGTAGTAGAGATCATATGTAATGAATTAAAAATGGATTGAAATGAAATGGATTCAATTGTAATTATGGCGTAAAAATGTTCTTTTTTGTAACAATTATAACAAAACTAGAGGGACATATAAGAGGAGAAAAACATGAGGAAACAAAACTATAAATGTTTATTTCAATTCAAAAGCAAAACTTAAGCATTAATGAATAAAAGGTTATACATATGCTTATGTAATTGGTACTTCTCACACTTTGAAAAAAATAAAAATGTAGAAAGAGTAATGTGTTAGAAAGGCGTCCACTATCAAATGAATGAATTGGTGTTGAATCACACATATTGAAACATCTTACATTAATTTGAAATCAGTAAAAATAAATCTACTATGACTATTGAAATAAATAGTCATTGATCAAATGATATATTGTCAACAAATGATAGCCATAAATGTTCACATCCAACACATTAAAAAGGATGTTAAAAAATGATAAATGCAAATAGAGAAAAACATGTTCAATGATTATATGTAATGAAAAAGAGGCAGGTTGGACAGGAAAGTTTTTCATTGCAAGTATAGGTTTAAAACTATGAAAATGCTTGTTATAACTTTTCAAGACTTGGACTTGTATCCAGTAATGGATCATAAACAAATGAAAGTGATAGATGTAAACTATAATGTTAGAATGGGATATTGGGCATCAAAAATTAACATGCAAAAGTACAAGTCTATGCCATAATGATATGGATGTTTGATTCAAATTTTGTGAACATCTTGTAATAAGCTTTTAAGTACCATCTGTGGCCAATGTAACTAACAAACTAAAACTATAGGACCTTTTTATTATGCTAACTAAAATACCTATTGGGGATGAACAAAACGGATTAATATTGTCACGACTTTAACCTTAGGTTTGTGACCAAGGCAAAGACATGGAAAGGTGTAGGTTGAGAATGCAACATGGGAGTCACATTTGCATTCCCGGGAATGAACTCACACACTTCCAAGTGGATTTTCACTTTGAGAGTTAGAATCCCTATGGAATCTCAAATCTTCAAAGAGGTATTTTAGGGGTCAAAACTCATTGGATTAAAATGTTCCTTATATCATTGGAAAGTTCTTCAAACTTAAATGTCTAATATGGGTTCACATGACTCATTTGAATACTTAAAACATAAGTTATGGCCAAAAGAAGGGTTAAGAATTAAAGTGCTAATTTGACTCCTACCCATTAAAAGTCAAGAATCGCCTAGAAATACGTGTGTGCAAGTGACGTGCCACATATCATTGGAAAGATTTCAACAAAGGCTACAATTTTGCTTTAGACCTCACTTCAATCAAAGGTCTGTAAAGAAATTATGACCCTCCAAAATGCCAAGAAACCCAATTTGAAAAATTTCAGGATTCCTAAAAATTCCCAGGACAAAATGACATTTGGATGTAGCCCCCGTGGTTAACATGAAACGATGTTGGTTTGGGTATAAGGGAGAAGGTGGTTGTTTCCTTCAAGTCCAAGTTGTGATAAATATTGTGAATCCATGTATGCTAATGGTTCATCCATGCACCAAAAATGTTTTAAGTAGTCATTAACCAACTTGTTGTTTGGTTTGTGCAAATGCGTGTGAATAATTGACCTGCTTGTGACTTGTTATAATCCCCATCCCGAAATTCTAACATGCCCCTCTACCCCCGAAATGCTATGAGTTAGAAAGCGTACCCCAACTCTTTCTTTTGTTGTTTTCACTTTCAGACTCGCATTTGAGTCTTTTAAAAAGTGTGGGGGTGCGTCAAATATTCATTGGTAGAAACCCTTCCAAAAGTGGCCAAAAAATGAAAGGATAGAAATTGTGACAAATATGACGTGCCTATTTAAAAATATAATGCAAATTAGGATGCATTAGTAGAATAGAAAGAGGGAACCCTGGTGGAGGAGGAGGAAGAGGAGGAGCCAAAAACACCATTGCAATCAACATCTGAAAAAGGAAAAAACACAAAAAAACAAGGATGACGAATCTTGTGTGCCATGTAATCAACTCATGATCGAATCGTGAAATGGGAAGAACGGGGTTCACCATCATATGTTCGTAACCATAGGCATAGATACAAATGAAACCTATTAGTTAGACTTTAAGTATCCCATATTTTGTAAAAATTTCAATTCAATGTTGATTGTTAATAATGGCATTGAAATGGAAGAAAATGACATTGTTAAGAAAAAACAGCTAAAATCATTTGAAGTTGTTTCCCAATATTGATTTTTATTCAGTGGAAATAATCAACAAAGGAGTTCGAGGAGTATACATTCACAGAGGCTTGTGACAAGGAATATTATTCTCCTCTAGAAACACTAAAAATAGAAAGCGATGTTGGTTTGGGTATTAATGACGTGAACTTTGAAAGGACGAAAAACATTTTGGAATCGAATGAGATACTCATAGAGAGGATGAAAGTGGAGACACAAACGAAATAGAAGAACAACGGGCAAGAAATGGGATAGTACAAATTCACAATTTCCATCCATTGTCGATCTATTTGAAAGCAAAAACAACCTGAAGGAATGCAATTTGTTCCCTAAGGACTCCAACAAATATAATGCAACAAAGAGGTTGATGTAAGAGATGAGATCAACTGAATCAGAAATAGATGCAGTTAGATAAGAAGTTGCCGGCAGAGAGTTATAGGTTGCTTCAGCAAAAATTTTCATTGCAAATTTTTCAATGGGTGCAATTGTTCTATAAATAAAATAGCATAATGAAAATCTTATTAAGCATTCATAGTCATGGTGCATAACTGGGGTCTCGTACACCCACCCTTTCCGATGGGAAAAATTAGCCCTGGTAAGGTGCCTTCCTAAAATACTGTAGGAAAATCTGATGAGATCTTAACCAGTGAGGGGTTGCCATAATTTCTAATACCTGCACAGCACTGGTTTGAACTTGCTACAGTTTTTTTCAATTTTGGTGTCACAATTTGAGAAAATTTGAGAGGTGTTAGTTAGGGAACTTCATGGAACATTTCCTATTGCAGCTGGTGCTGGTTTGAAGCAGTGTTGTGCCAGTATCAACTTTTCAACATA
>Ga0116231_10005770_pt1 | contig 24182 bp, 14 predicted proteins | sample S1TSphgellanicum_2_FD_89695 | JGI IMG/M metagenome (GOLD analysis project Ga0116231, IMG submission 89695) | Host-associated microbial communities from peat moss isolated from Minnesota, USA - S1T2_Fd - Sphagnum magellanicum MG | ecosystem: Host-associated > Plants > Peat moss > Unclassified...
ACTCATGCAAAATCCATGATTGGTTGGACTTCAAGCTTGTTGATTGAAGACCTGAAAAAGAAATCCTATAAATCATCATATATGGCAATATAGCACCCTTTTTATCGTATCTGTTATTTGAGCAATAAAAAAAGGCTATTTGCAGCATTATTAGGTTAAGAAGGGAGATATAGTAGTTTTAAGGGAGAGGGCTTGCAGTATTTACAAATAATGCAGACCCTGTTATTAGCAAAAGCTTAAAGCTCAGGTGGGTGGTGGTGTGGCTTATGTATGATACAAAGGTTAGGCTACCCTTTTTTTTGTTATGAAAAGGGCAGGTAGCTTTTGTTTTGGGCTAAAGCCCCAAAATTGTAAAATGTCGTAATAATTTTGAATGTGACACGTTATTGGCCATAGACAAGAAAAAGACACCCATTGAGTAAGGTTTATTTTGAGAAGAACAGGGATAAAAAGAAGTAGCAAGGACATATCATAGTATTTGGTAATGAGAATAGGGCTTCTGTACAAAAAGACGGGGTGAGTAAAAGCAAAGTAAAGGTTAAATAGCTCGGCCCGCACATGTAGTTTCAACCTTGGCAAATAATGAAGAAATTCAACCACTTTTTATACTTATTGAGGCTGAAGGCTTTTTTTTAGTGCGCTTGTTGAATAAAATAACACCAAAAAAATCTATCCAAATATAATTTTTAGTTATATAGAAATGGTAACGGGGATCCTTAATCTGTGGAAGACTTAAATAGACCTTATAGATTTTTTATGTAAAGAAAAAAAATTTACGAAATCTTTTTGAAATGAGATTGAGTATAAATCTAGCCATAATTATAATTTATTTTCATATATTTTCAAAAGAAAATCCAAACACTTGTAAGCAATGTTTTTTTTTCAAATTTTTCATGTTGCTCCAAAGTGATGGTGAGCCCACAAGAGGATTTAGCCAAATCTGATTGATCACAAGACAAATAAAAAATCTAAGAATATTATTATATGTTGATGAACCACTAAAATATATTAGCTAAATATGGCGATTTTGAAAGAGAAAGCAAGAAACCTGCCCACATCCTCCAAAAATCTTGGCAATTTCAAAAAAGAAAATCCTTGAAATGTGGTGAATTTTTTGGAAATTTTCCAAAAAGTTCCATTGACCATGTTTGCTTGGGACTTCCTTTTAGTAGCAAGATGGCGAATTTTTGATACATGGAAGACCCTGCTACTGCTCCAAATTTTGCAGTGTATCTGGAGGGTGCGTTATAAAATGTAAGAAGGAGGCAGCACGGAATGCCTGCCCATATTTTTTATAAAAAAATTGGCCATGCTTTACGTTAGGCAATGCCCATGGGGCCAGGGCATTGCTAAAATAAGAACCCCCTCAGCTCCGCCTGGGGAGGGTCCTTATTTCAGTAATGTCCCGCTCCTGGGGCGTCACTCTACACAAAAAGGAGCGTTTTTTTCCTCTTCTCCAAAAATATATCTCTTCCATTCAGAATTTGGATATCATTTTCATACTTTTTAATCTTCATCAAGAGTAACTTTACACGAAATTCCGTAGAACATTTAGAACATTAAACAACAGATGAAAAGCACTTTTTATCCTTTGTGTAGCCTTTCATTCCTTATGCAACCTTCTTTCTTAACCTTTCATCCATTATAAAATCTTTTTATTAACTTTTCATAGCTCTACATTCAATATGTAACTTTCTTCCCCAACATATATAATTCATTGTGCAAACTTGGACTCCATTTTATCATCCATGCTGCAACTTTTCATTCATTGTGCAGTCTCAATTCTTGACCTTTTCGTCCATTGTGCAACCTTCCAACTAATCAAAATCAATGAACTGCACTCTATACAAAACGAAAAAGGAAAAGTTCATAATTGGTTACATTCTAACTTATTTTATGTTTGACCTTTTTAACACTTAATATTAAAATATGGTGAGAAAGGAATTTGGCAAATTTTTTTTAATTTTTTCTTGAAATTTGGTGACAAAAAAACTAAAATTTCGTCAATTTGAAAAAAAATCATTTGACAAAATTTCACAGAAAAGAAAATGCTCAATATTATGAGAGCCAAAAACCACTGAAATTATTAACATATTTGCTAATTCTTGAATCTTACAGTCAATATCCACATTTAAAATATGCTACTACTGGTTTTGGGTTATGCAATTCGAAGCATTTAGCCTATATCCATTTTATTTCCTTCTTTTTTGTTTCAAGTTCACAAAAACATCCTTTCAAAGACCCTTTTGAGACGGTTCTCAAATTGTGTCTCAAATGATAAATCCACATATTAGACATTTGACGGGGTTTCAACTAAAACAAATTACAAGTGGAAATTTTAAATCTAAGTAAACTCACATAATTTAAAATTACGCTTACAACTTTGGACATAATAGTTCAGACTTTAAAGATTTAAAAGCATAATTAATTAATTTCCCGTATTCAATAAGAGAATATTACATAAATAATTTCCTTAAAATCTACGTTTATAGTGAAACACATTGATATTTAGAAAATGGAGTATAAGAACTAGAAAAAAGAAATAAATAAATAAATTCCACATTGAAATGTTGAACCCAAATGAATAAATGAAAAGGCCATAAATTAGAAAAGGAAATTGAAAATGAATTTAAGCTCACATTATTTTTAAATACACTTTATGACACAACAATTCGGATTTTAAAGATAAAACACACTTAATTAATTTCTCATTTTCAATAAGAAATATTCCAGAAATGATTTTTTTTAAAATCTAAGTTTATAGAATGAAACTTACTAATTTTCAAGAAAATGGAGTATAAGAACTAGGAAAGAGAAATATATAAATAAATTGCACATTGAAATGGTGAACCCAAATAAATAAACCAAAAGGGCATTTTAAAGATAAATGCCCTAGCCTACCATAATTATTATGGTGGTTTTCAACACTTAACTTCATATTTTCAAAATGAACTATTTCACTATTTTAAAGATTATTTAATGAGGAAACTGACCTTAGTGTAAAGTATATAAAACTAAAGATAAACTACTTTTTTTTAATTTTTTAAAACCATTAATAATAGTGACCTCACGTGTTTTCAGTCGGTAAAAGTGGGGAAGGTAGATACTAGTCAACGGTAGTAAGTTACTAGTAAGTACAAAGCGCAGTAGTAAGTTACTGGTAACAAGCGCGATGCTCAGGAAGCAAGCGAGGGAGCGCGGAGCTTGGCCATGGCGATGGAGGAGGAGGAGATTCCTGCTTCTTCTTCTTCTTCTGCTCCTTTTGCGCTATTTTTCGTCTGCAATTCCAGAGGATTTTTTTGGGAGCTCTTTCGGCTTGTTTCCTGAGCTTGTTTTTGAGGAAAATTTGAACAATACACGTTTACAGATGATCGAAAAGCATCAGGTACACACTTTCTCGCCTTGTCCCCTTTTGCTTCTTGTTCTTCTTCTTCTTCTTCTTCGGTCCTTAGAGTTTTGGTGTGCAATTCAGGACGAGTGTTCTAGGACTGGGAAAAAAGAATGTGACTTAGGGTTTAGGGAGCGTGCTTTGTTTATTTTTCAGTCCCGTGATTCTTGCTTGGTTTATTTGTCGTGGACATGTTGGGAAAAATTAAGCGGAGAGAGTACATAAAGGCACAGAGAGTGATTGTGGGAGTGTGTAACCCTAGAGGACCACGGATTTTACATTGAGGATTCTTATTCCTGGTTGAGTAGCTGCGGTGATTGTAGCCATGATGTTGTTTTGATGATGTTCAGAGCAAAAAAGCGAATATCTCAGACCGTCCTTGTTGGAGTGTGTGTGTTTTCGTTACGATTCTTCTAGGGTTTGGGGTTAGCACTTTTAAAGCTTCTGCTTTGGGAAAGTTGAACAGCTTTGAAGTCATGATGAGCTCTTATCTAGTTCTTGTATCGTTGACATCTTTTTCCTCAGCAGGATCATATGATGGTCAAACTGCTGGTGTGGTAGTTGAGATGGTTGAAATGACCTTCCTTTTGGCATCATCAAGTGCAGCATCATGCAACCAGATGCCACTTTATTCTTTAGTGAGAAGCTTGGTACATCAGCAACACATTCATTGAAGCCCCAAGTGCCATCTGCCTGCACAGCAGGTGACCCATTTGAGGATCGGTCAACAAGCTAGTGGACATCATTACAGTGCAGAGGCACAGGAGGTAGATTTTGAGTGCAGAGACTTTGTGGGATGTCAGAGACAGATTACCTTGCACACTCCTCTCAAGCCCTACATGCACATCATATTGGGCAACCACCACACAATGTAACCCATGGCATAGATCTCAGAAACCCTCAAGGGCATGGACATGATGTACATCGGCACACCCAACCTCATATTGATGCCAATGCCCAGGTGCAGGCTCGAGCCCAAGGCAAGCCACAAGGAGACTCAAATAGGCAGCATGGACACCATGTGCATAATGGACATGGAATGCATCACAGTCAGGAGAATGGAGCAGAGGAGCATGATGATGATCCTGGTGATGAAGAAGGCTTGGACGAAGCTGTGATGCATTCAGATGGAGGTCAGGAAGAGGGGCCTCCTCAGGCTCTTTCTGTCCGGTCTCAAGGCTCCACACAGCTCACCCTGTCCTACCAGAGTGAAGTATATGTGTTTGACACAGTTCCTCCTGAGAAGGTAAGTTGCTGGATCCTTGTACAGAAAACTGTCTGTTCTTGTCTTGTGGGCTTCAGCTACCTACACAGCTTGGCAATCAGTGTTGTGGACACCAAAGGGGTTGTGTGTGATTTCTAAGAGGAAGGTTGTTGTTATTTGGTGACACAGGTTCAAGCTGTGCTACTTTTACTGGGAGGCCGAGAGATTCCACCTGGCATGTCAGGCAACAATATGTCCTATCACAATCATCACAAGGTGCAGCCAACTTTTCATCCCTTCATGAGTAGATGGGAAGATGGAAAGAAGTTTCATCACTTCAGATATGCATAAGGTTCTCAAGTACAGGTGTGTTGGTTTGGGAGCAGGGACTCACAGAGCTACCTGCACGCATGGACATGCCACATAGGCTAGCATCTCTCACTAGATTCCGTGAGAAGCGCAAGGAGCGCTGCTTTGACAAAAAGATCCGATATAGTGTGCGTGCAGAGGTTGCCCAAAGGTAGGTGATTTTTGTCCTCTCTGTAGCCACAAGCGTGGTTTTGGAGAAAATTATCTAAGTTGTTTTCTGCTGCATATTGTTGATCTTACTCATCTGATATATGTCAGTAAGGAAGTGGGAGGAGTAATGAGATGAAGCCTGTTTATGGATGCTTATGCAGGATGCAGCGCAAGAAGGGTCAATTTGCATCAGCACGGTGTGCAGGTGAGGAGGCTGGAGCTGTTGCTAGTTGGGATGGAACTGCAGTTCCTGCTCAGGCTGCAGGTCCCATGGGTGTGCAGTCAGACGTCACGTATGTTACATCTTTATCTTACTCTGTTTTGATCTTGAGTTGACTAGATTGTGATCCACCATAATCTCAATTGTGGATCAGAGAATCAGAGAAATCAAGTGTCTCTTGAACATTCCATAGGTGCCACTTAGTGATCTGTAAGATTCAGCAGACCTTTGCACATATTTTGCCTGTTGAGGGGCTGCTGCATGCATTGCTGGTCACAGAAGTTCAAAAGATGACTCAAAGTATTTCAGCAGACTCCCTTAGTTGTTTGACAGATTCTTCTGGACAAGAAAATGTTGGCCATCAACAGGATGTTTAGGGTATTGACATTTGCTCTCAAATGGGGCAGGTGTGTGCATTGTGGTATTGGGGAGAAGTCAACCCCAATGATGCGCCGGGGACCATCAGGACCACGAACACTGTGTAATGCCTGTGGCTTAATGTGGGCGAATAAGGTGAGTTCTCTGTTTTGGTCCCAAGTGCTTGACTACTTTGGGTGCTTTAGTGACATCCCATACTATGGGCTTTAGTTAAAAAGGTGGGATGTATGTCATGTCCATGTTTTAAGGCATGGTTTGGTTTACAGGGTTTACTGAGGGATCTGTCAAAGAACCTTCCTGCTTCACAAGTGACCCAGCAGCCACATACAATTCAACAAGAAGAAGTAAGCTTCTTCTGTCTTGTCTCAGTCATTTTCATGCTGTTCCTAGTCAGCTTTATAGTACATCAGTTGTCATGTTGAGCTTGTGTTAATGGCTCACTTACAATGTCTCTTTATCAACTGGCATGTATAGTAGGGTCTGGTCTACATTGAGTAAGAGAAGGATATGTATTGCCTCTTATCAGAGTACATTCTAATTGGAACCAGTGCATGTGAGAATGTATTATATTCCCATTTCATTTCATCTACCAGGACGTGGTCAAACAGGACTCTATAGTTCATAATTCTTCACCTCTTTTCCACAGCTAATACCTGTCTTTTTGTATACCATAGATGCTCAGAGCTTTGTGCAGCTGTAACTTAATGAACACCTTGTTGGTGGAATTTGGAAGGTGCAGACTGTTCTGCAGCAACAGAAGCCGATAGCAACAGTACAACAAGTTCTGGATCACTCATCCCCACCTGTGGTACTCTGTCCTCATCCCACTCTTATGAACAAAATTATTCAGACCCATTTGCATTTGTTTTGGTATTTCTTTGTGGAGCTCTTTTGGCATTTCAACTCCTGTATGGATAAAATGAGCGTGCCTTTGGCAAAAACAATCAAGAATCGTGAAAATTTGTAAATTCTATTCTCAGTTTACCTGGACAAGAGGTGTTGGATAGGGTTGATGACAGTATGTAAGAAGTAAATGTTTGGATTCATGCTTGAAATGGAAGCAGGTAGACATATCAAGGACAAGTTTGAGCCTGACTGAGGACTGAAATCATGTGCAGAATGAGTCACAGCAGGAAACCCAGGGTGCAGATGTGGGATATGAAAAGGAGCAATGAGCATGATGGCCCATTCCCATTGAATCCTGTGACTTTTATTGGATAGCCTTTTTTTTCACTCTCAAAGACATTAACACAAATTCCTTTCTGTATTCATTCACACACTCAGCAATTAAAGTCTAGGAGCCTTGGCCTTTGAGGAAAAGCCGGTATACTAGTTGCATTATAAAATCCTTAAGCACACTCAAGCAGTTGTGCAGCTCTTCTGCTGGAACACCCCCTTACTATACAAACAGAAACATTATCAGACATCAGGTCTAAACCTGAAGTGTCATTAATCATAATTACAGCTGTATTCTAGGCCTGATAATGTGAATTGTGCTTCTGCAGTTGTTTTCAAATCTTTGGTTTCCAAGATGACAGAATCAGGGGCAATGGACTTGCTGAAAGGGTTACACACAGGATTGTCACTGTAGATGCTTCAATCTCTGCCTCATGAAACTACACATCTATTGAGAGTATTGGAACTTCTGGGCACTGAAGAGCTGCCAATAGTTTGCTGTTCCAAGTGTCAGTTACAAACCACCAAAGTGCATTTAGCAAAAATGACTTTGGTTTTGAAGTTTGGTATTAGAAGGTGTTTTAAATTAAGGACTCTCTGCACCTGTGAGTGTGAGTGTGTAGTTGTTGCCTTTCATGCACTTCTTCTACTGTTCCAAGAACCTTAGCACAGTTTTGTCCTGGTGATACACCATAAATTTCTTGGTTGTGCCCAAAGCCAGGCAGTGCCATGCATGGTTGGGAGAGCCAGGAATGATGTTGAGATCCTTTTGAGAATGACACACTGCCCCACAACATATAACACCATTGTTGTGAAGCCAGCCACCTTTCAGTTTTGAGTCCTGTCCGAATATCAAGGGCCACTGGTGGTGTTGTAAGAAGAAATTGCTTTATGTGCATATGAAAAGCATACATCATCTTCCTGATGAATCATATATATACATTAGAGATCGACAGTGCAAAATGGTGGCACCATCAAATTTGCTATCCCTAACTACAAGATCAGCCAATATAACTTGTTGATCAACCAATATATATTGCTAACTGTAAGATCAACTAATATAACAAAAAATCAGCCAACAATTCAATCAATAAACTAAAAATGTCTTTTAAGGACCCAAAAGGTCAAAAGAGGCAAGTGTGCTTCTAATCTAATTATGCTTACACCCTCCCTCACACCTGACTGGTTTGTCAAGAGGAACATTTACACATTACTAGTTACTATAGAATACATACATGCTACTAATTACTATGATTTTGTATCACTCTCACTCATGCAGTGTTTAAGGAAGCTCTTGGTGACCTGATAGTGAAGAAGGCACTACAGTAAACATGTAACTACATGGATAGCTTAAACATGGGTGAGTAGATCAACTTCCACGAACTGTATGAAAATCATATCTATGAAGAACACCCATGCAGCTTCATAGTTCTACAAATCTGAGTCTGCCCAAAGGCTTGGTAAGAACGTTTGCATGCTGCTCTACATTAGGCACATACATAACATCAATTGCTCACTATTGTACCTTTTTCCATATGAACTGGTGTTGCAACTCAATGTGCTTAGTTCTAGCATGTAGGACTGGGTACTTCACTAACTTTAGAGCGTTTTGGTTGTCACAAAGTAACAATGTCTGTTCACAGCCTCCACACTTTAGTTCATGAAGTAATGATGTAATCCAAGTGATTTCTCTTACAGCATCAGTGAGACCTCCATACTCCGCTGCAGTGCTGGAAAGTGCAATTGTTGGTTACAGCTGGCTCATCCAAATTATTCGGCAGTCATATTGCTTGAATATGAAGCCCATGGTTGATTTACACTTGTCCAAGTCTCTCGCCCAATTTGCATTAGCAAATTCAATTCTTTTTCTCATTTGCAAGGAAAAAGATACAGTAGTCTGTAGTTCCCTTGATGTATTTTAGGATTCTTTTAGCCATAGCTGTGTGAGCATCCTGTGGTGCAGACATGAATCTACTCAAACTATTCACTGAATAGGAAAGATCTGGTTGTGTAATTGTATAGTAAATTAAACTTCCAATTAAGCTCTAATATTCTATGGAATCTATTGGATCTGACTCCATATCCGAGGAGAATCATGCACCTTCTTCCATAGGGATTGCTATAGAATGGCAATTTGTCATTTCAAATCTTTTTAGTATCAATTTAGCATATTGCTGCTGAATCAACATGATTCCTTCAAGGAAATAAAGAAATTCGACCCCTATGTAAAAACATTCAGTACCAAGACATGACATTTCATAATGTCTCTTTAATTCTTCATGTAACTTAGTCATCTTGGAAGTTGGGGCTATCATTCCCTGTGAGCAACACATCATCTTCGTATAGAACCAATATTACGTACATCACTATATATATTGTAATATAAGTTGTGATCAAAGACACTTTGCTGCAATCCTTGATAATGAAAAACGAAATCAATGTTAAAACACCAAGCCTTGGAGGCTTGTTGCAACCCATAAAGAGCTTTCTTTAGCCTGCATACTTGATGTTCCTTCCTTGGAACTTCAAAACCCTTTGGTTGTATCATGAAAACCTCCTCTTATAGCTCCCCAATTAAGAATGCAGAGTGAACATCAAGTTGTTTGATTAGCCAATTTTGTCTAGAAGCTAATGCCACAACCGTTTGAATGGTGGCCCATTTGACTGTTGGAACAAACATCCCTTGGAAGTCAATGCTTGCAGTTTGCTCAAAACCGCAAGCTACAGTCCTAGCTTTAAATTCGTCCACATAGCCATTTGTTGTTAGCTTTGTTTTAAACACCCATTTGCTAGTGATAGGATATTTTCCTTTGGGTAGATCCTGCAACTCTCCTAGGTGTTGTTTTTTATTATCAATTCATATTCCTCCTGCATTGCTGCCATCCATCTTGAGTTCACGACTGCTTCCTCATATGTGGTGGGTTCATGTTTAATTGCCTCACACATGTAAATATAGTCTAGTGCATAGAATTGGGCTCCCCAAATACGCTTTGAAGGTGCTATGAATGGAAGTGGATCTTGTTGTCGAACTACCTTTGGTGGGGAAGAATCATCACTAATGGTAATTGGCAGCTCATCATCTTATCCTAATATTTTATTTAGTTTTGCAACCTCATGCAAGTAGTCATCTTCTTCGTCTAGTTCAACAAACTCATGGTTGTTACTAGCTGGAGGTCGAAATAATGCAGGTTCATCTTCCAAGGATTCTAAAGGTAGTGAAATTAGCTTTTCCATGCTTGATTCCATTGAACTCTTTTCTCGTAACATCATAGAGCCTGTCAAGGAGTCATTCAAACTGACATCCTTTATGATAATTATGTTACAAATTTGTGGATTTTACATTCTATAGGCCTTATAAACATCATGGTAACCCACAAAAATTCCTCATTGAGCTCTTGGTTCTAGCTTGTTGCCTTTTTCACAAGGGACATGGATGTAAGCGAGACAACCAAACACCTTCAAATGCCCCAGTCATGGTGGGTCACATGTATATACATGTTTTGGAATGAACCCTCTAGTTGACTTCAAAGGACTCCGGTTGATAAAATAGGTGGCAATGTTCACAACTTTTGTGCATAGAAAATTTGGGAATTGTGCAACAATAGCCATGCTTCTAGCACATTCAAGAATTGTTCGATTCTTGCAATTCCCTACACCATTTTGTTGTGGTGTGTTTGCAATAATGAGTTGTCGCTTAACTCCAAAAATTTGTTGAATGCAATTGAAAAAAACTATCATCCTTTGTCACTACAAAGTGTGTTAATGGTTTCCCTCAATTAGCTTCAATCATCCTTTTGAGTGCTTTGAGTTTTCCGAAAACTCCAAATTTTAGACGTAGGAAAAACATCTATGTCTTTTTGGAAAAATCATTTATGAAGGTGATGAGATACCTTCATCCTCCCAACGACATGTGCTTGAATGGTCCACATACATGAGTCCATACTAAGCTCATTTTGTCTTGATGTTCTCGTTGTATTTTTTTTTATACAATCTTTGTGTTGCTTCTCATGCATGCATCACAAGTTTTGATAATGACCAAAATGTAAGGCATGCCTTTTGAACTCTTAACCTTGGATAGGTCATGAAGTCCTTGAAACCCAATGTGCCCCATTATTTTATGCCACAATTCCACATTTGTCTTTTTGGTTTGAAAAAGTGATTGCGATGATGTGGACCAAACTCTATGTAACAGGTATTTATGATTTGTATAGTCCATTCACAAAATCTCTAGAACTAAATGCTAAGACTTTGTGTGGGAATTGTGCAAATGTGATCCAACATTTGTTCTTGCCAAATGTTACAATGCAACCCATGTTTGTTAGAGCTCCTATTGGCAAAAGATTTTTCCTCACACCAAGCACATAAAGAACATTGCTTATAGTCTTTGTTTCATTTTGCCAAGTGACAACAATACTTGCCTTGCACCTTATGGGTGTGGCCACCAACAAACTTGATTTTTTTCATGCATGTTGTCTTTTTAATGTTCTTGAATTTTCTTACATCACCAGTCACATGTGATGTCACTCTTGAATCGAGATACCAATTGGTATCTTTTTCATTATGAAGATGCGATGTCATCATGGCAATTTCAAACTCCTAAATCTTCTATTCATTATTTTTAGTCTCTTGGTTTTTTTCAATTGTGTTGATGACTTGCGGTTGTGTTTCATTTGGAAAGAAGGGACATTCCCTTCCCCAATGCCCAAGACAATTACAATGATTACAATTTCTAGGGCACCATAAAGTCTTCTGACAATGACCATCTAGGTTGTTTACATAACCACCAACTTGGTTTCGATTAAAATTGAGTCTCTTTCTTAATCAAATGCCTCCACGACCACTATTAGAAGAAAAACACATATTTTCAATTATTCTTTACAATTAAATTTTAGTCAAAAGTAACATTTGCAATTAAAATCCCCTTAGTCACCTTGGACAAGTTGCATGTGATATCAGTCACAAATGACAAGGGTATTGGATGAATGACAAAGTCAACAAATACAAGTTCATCCTTTGACTCCATTGTATACATATTGTCACATGTGACTAAAATGCAACTATTTTGATCACTATTGAGGGCAAATGATGTGTTACCACATGTCCCAATATTTAAAAAATAAATTCCAACAAAAATATATATTTTAAAAGTAACATTAAATGAATTACTGTAATTACTATATAATTACATTTATTATTGTAAAAAAACATTTGGTCAAGTAAATGTTTTTTTCCATTGGTAATTAATAACTATGAATATAATAATCTTATGAACATATATTTTTTAAAAAATTATTTTAATATTACTATAAAATATTTATTATAGACAAGTAATTACATAATTTTTTATTTTAAATAATTATTTTATAATAATTCTTTCAATTATAATTCAGATTTAAAGTTATAAATTACAGATTGTGAATAATTATGTTCAATTAGAAAATAATTATGAAATTACTATAATTAATATTTATCTAAAATAAATTATAATGATTTTAAAATAATGTAACATTAATTACAATAACTGATTTATTTTACTATAAGAATTAAATTATATAATATGAAAACTTATGTTGTAACAATAACTATTTAGCGTAACTTATAATTGATAGATATAATCATTTATAATTTTTATAAAAGTGATATATTATGAAAAAATAGTTAGAAGAAATAAATATTTTAGTTTATTATATTAAAATCCATGTAGTTATGGTCATAACATTAATTAATTTAATTAATTTATTATTATTCTATAAACTTAAATCAGAATTAAATTTATAATTTAATAATAATAATAAATGTCACTATAGAATTATTATTATTATTATAAAATTTTATATTTTTATATTAACAATTTACTGTAAATAAGTAAATAATGAATAATACATACAATTATTTTAGTGTATCTTTGATTTTAAATACAGTAATTACAGCAACTTTGTTCATTATTTTAAGATTATTATAAAATTCTGAAATAAAAATCTTAATTATAAGACATAACTTCTCAATTAGGATACAATTTTTTTTTTTATTAGTAAAACATAAGTGTTGTAAATACAATAGTTATTTTTTATGATTGGGGACTATCATTTTAATTAATGTGAAAATTTCTATTGTAATAATTTTTACTCATTTTATATAAGTAATCTATAATAAGTAAAATAATTTATTGTTATTATTTTAAATTTTCAGTAAAATTATTCTAAAATTTTATGAAATAATAAAAATAATATATTGTAAGTACATAATTAAATATTCTAATATATTGGAATGTAATTCTTACAACTATAAAAATGAATTTAATTCATTTAACTATATTTGCAATATTAAAAATTAAAATTATGAATAATGAAGCTGAATAATAATTATATGTCTATTATAATTAATGTATAAATTAATTAGTTATTATGATTCTATAATAATTATATATTAATTACAATAAAAATATTATGAATTATAAGTTGAATCATAACGCAAATAATTATTCTAATTGATGGATAGAAACATATGTTAATTATGACTAAACATCAATTTGCTTATGATCAATGGGACTTTAAATGGTTATTCTTAAATGATAAATTCAACCCATATATAGATGTAAACCAATTTAATCGCAGACTAGTCACAAGTTAGTCATAAGTGATTTGATTGATGTTAGCATGATGTCCCACTAATTGTAAAGGGCAAAAATTTAATTACAAAGACCAAATAATCCCAAGTAATTGTAAATGCATTAGTCACATATTGGCCTTTTTCTTTTAATCCATCCACATGTTTTCGTTTTTTATTAGAATGGCCCCCACATCCACCACTTCCTTCAATGAAAAATGTTTCATTAGATTGGTGACACAATCCATGATTTTCATGCCTTTATTCCTCCAAGAGGAATTTTTCAACAGTTTGTTGAAAATGGACATTTCATCTAAACTTGTATTTGAGATGATGAACACCACATAAGAACTAAGTAATGTGTTTAACATGTTTTGGACAATTCATTCTTCTTCAAGTGGTACACCAATGCTAATAATGTGGATGGTGACTTATTTAATCTTTTTCAAAAATTCAAAAATGGAAAAAAAATTCCTCCATTCTAATCAACAACAATTTGTTGATAAAAAATAGACTCTAAGTTCTGTTGTGTTTCTCAAACAATTCATGTAACCTTCTCCAACAAGCATGTGGATTGTCCATGCTAGAAATGTAAGGAATCAAGTCATCCTTGATTGTTGTTGAACAATTATTGCAAGCACTTTGTATTTGTGTTTTGTCAATGTTGTCGCTATTGTTTCAATTTGAACATTAAATTGCCATACATTTGTTGTCATGTTTTCAACTTGGGCACTCAACTACCTTTCATTTGTCACTATGTTGATCACTTATGCTCCCAAGTCCTAGTCAATTTCCAAACTAGATCAACAAGATCTCAAAGACCTTCTTTCATTAAAATGGTCTTGATTTTAACTTTCTAACTCCATAATTGGTTGATCCTTTCAAATTGTTGGAGTTGTCAATGTTAATTGTAGATGAGGACTATTCCTTATTCATCTTGATCGGAGTTTAAAGAGTCTCTCCTTTTCTAAAACAAATTAAGAAAGAGAAAAGTTATGAAAAAACAATATGTCAAAAGATATAATGCATATTTTCAAAAATAATGTATGTTTTTCTTGATTTTCTCAACCAAGCTTTGATACCATGTAAAAAAATATTGTATGTTTTTCTTGATTTTCTCAACCAAGCTTTGATACCATGTAAAAAAATATTGTATGTTTTTCTTGATTTTCTCAACCAAGCTTTGATACCATGTAAAAAAATTTGTTTTATGTGCATATGAGAATCATTCATCATCTTTTTGATGAGTCATACATATACATTGGATATCAATCGTGCAAAACAATGGCACCACCAAATTTGTTATCCCTAATTACAAGATCAATCAATATAACTGGTTGATCAACCAATATGTCTTGTTAATTGTAAGGTCAACTAATATAACTAAAAATCAATTGACATTATTGTTACATTAATCAATAAACTGAAAATGTCTTTTAAGGACCCAAAAGATCAAAAGATGCAAGTTTGTGTTTCTAATCTAATTATGCTTATAGTTGTAACATAGTGTCATAACTCAATCAAGTTCTTTTTCCTTTCCTAAGTCTTTATGGATTTTGGTAGGAGTTTCCAAGTTCAAATCCTCAAAATCCTCAAAATCAAGGTACATCAACCAACCATGAAAACCATTAGTTCTTCCCATGCAAATTAAGGACTATATAAACCATTAGGTGCATAGACCTAACTTCTTTAAAAAACATCATTTATAGCAAAATTTGCAAACAAAGGAATGATTGTTGATAGGTTTCATTTGCCTTTTAACAAGAAGAGAAACCAAATCACCAAAGTTTTCAAGACAAGGATTTAAAACATGTAATATGTCCTAAGTGTAAGTCATGAGACATCTCCTTAACAATTTCTCCTACTCAACTACAAACAATTACATTATCAAGTATGACTTGGACAATTTTGTCAACACCTATGTCATCAATTGCAATTTCAAGGTGTTTTGTAACATATTCTCTAATCTCTTATTCCCAATTGTGCTTAAGAACATGAGAAATATTAATGATACTTTTTCTTGTTTGACATCAATTTAGATTAAAAATGTCAATAGTTTTTCATTGGAAACATCATAAAAGATCTTGATGTTTCCCCTTCCAAAATTGTGTTCTTAGACCTAAACAATGTAAGAAACCTAAAACTCTTTGTCACAATAATTGCATTTCATTTGTCAAGGTAATTCATGTCTTATGCAATTAGAGAAGCATTTTACTAGAATTTATTGTTAGCAAATCCACTTAGAGACCATTTGCCAACTCTCTTAAAATCTATGGAAAATAACCTAAAAGTAATAGAAATGGTGCAATAGGTTTGTAACACGGTTGTTCCCATAATGTTAAGAACAAAACTATTGGAGTGCATTCAAATGTTGTTGACCATGCTTATTACAATCCATTGTTGCAAACCTTATCACCTCATGACAAGACTTCCTCCACATTAATTTTTCCAAAACAAGCAACGTTAAAATTTAGAGTATTTTCAAAGAAAATGATGAAAAATCTTGAGTGGTGTGGAGCATTCCAAGAAAGTGCTCAGACTTTGGCACCATTCAAGACCACGTAAAGTGGTGAGTTTCATTTGGCTTTCCCTCAAATGATGGTCTACCCACTAGACATTCTTGGCTTGGGTGCATGGGGATAGAGATCCTTCCTATGACAATCTGAATTCTCAGATGTTGGAGACCCCTCAACATTGCTTGATGGAATGCACTGAAGAGAGAATGGCATGGTGGGCTTTCTAGCAAGTCTAGAGATATGGGGGAGCTCCTAGTATCTTTTCAATTCTTGGTAGCATCTATTGGTTGGTGACATCATAGGCTACATACACAATTTGTGCAAGCTAAGGTGGGTTTTCAGTTGCTAGAATTCAAGAATAAGAATAATGTATGCAAGATTTCTATATTAGGTTCCAGTGCGTACCAGCATTTTCCCTTTCGTAGTGAATTTTCACCATTCTGCAATAAACAAATTAGCCAGTGTGACTTCTCCAAAAGAGTTTTTTGGAAAAAACCTGGCCCCTAAGGACAAACACTGAAGGTTCAAAAATGAGTGTTTTACAAACCAGAATTGAGCACTAATATTGAACCATCACTATGTCACTTTTTGAATTGCAGAGCCAGGAAATTCAGAAATGCTTGATTGGGTTAAACTGCACTGAGAAAGCTTTTGCTATGATCTCAAAATAAAAATACAGGTTTGTTTCTCTTCCTGAGAATGCCTTAATTTGTACTCTTGAATACTAGTAGAGCTTATCATATGCAACTAGTGAACAAGTTTTGAGAAAATGTGAAACTGTAATAATCCCCACTTGAATTGCTGTTGGGTGGAGGTGAAAATAATCAAAGTCACACAGCATCATATCTTGGCTAGAAACTATGCAGTGTTGAATGGAGAAACCATGATTTCCTCACATATCCATGACTGCATATTCATCTGTTGAGCTGAAGCTTCCATTGGGTGTGACAGGCGACTGCCAAAACTTTAGCACAGCTCACTGTTTGATGCGATTACACTCTTTTCAATTTCAATTTGGCTGCAATAAAAGAAGAAAATTAAGTATGAGTACCTCAGCTACTGATTTTACCAACCTTTTGAGATGATCCTAACCAAGAACTTCTTTGTGTCATTTGCAAAGTCAGATTAAGGAACTAACCTGACAGAAGGTGAATTCCATTGATGGATTATCACAACCTTTTTGGCAGTGTGATCTGCCTGTGTTAGTAGTGTAACAATGCCAAACATGCTTGTAAAGTGCACGTTTGAGAGAGCTGCAAACCCTTTCCTGTATACACAAAATTTCCCAATTCCAGCTCAGCTTCTGCTTGATCCAGCGTAGAAAGAATGGTGCAAAATATGAAGAGCAAGTAAAAAATTATGCTCCCACATAGTTCTTAAGTGCCCAGGAAAAAAATGATAATCCTATACCATTCAAACCTAGTGAAAATTGGTAATCTCTTACCATTCATACCTAGTGAAAATTGGTAATCTTATACCATTCAAACCTAGTGAATATTGGTTCAAATCTATAGCATTCAAACCTAGTTTTTGTTGAGCTTTACTTCAAGCATTCTGTTCCTGTTTCCATCATTTCAGAATCCTAAGATCTGAATGCAATGCACATTGTGCACTGCCTGTCTTTGTTCTCATTTGCAAAAATTCAATTGCCAAAAAAGGGGGCTCAAATTACTTACAATCAAACTTGTTTTTCTGCGAAGGTGTCGGGATGTCACTTGCAGTTTAATCATTTGTAAGTTTGCAACATTGTTCTTCTTCTTCTTCTTATTCGTCATCTTCTTTGTCTTCTTATTCCTCTTCTTCTTTGACAACAGGTCTGCAGAGGGAGACAATAACTCTAAGGCAGCTCTGTAGGCCGGTGACTGATACCCATTGGCTGAATCAATATCCTGGGTAGGACACCATGAAGGCACAGGAGAAGAAGAATTCTGTACTGCATTAGTGCCTCCTCCTCCTCCTCCTCTATTGACCCATGAAGCTGTGGTGGTGGTGGTTTCGAGCCCAGATGTGATGAACTTCACAGGGGAAAGCTTGACACCAAGACATGAGGCAGCAGAAGTGGAGTGAGTGTCGGGCGAATCACAATAGTCTCTATAACCACATAAATGTAGATCTTGCTCCACAACAGATGGCATGGTGTAGGGCAACCTGGTTGCAGGAGTTTCTGGACTCGATGATGATGATTCAATTGGAGGAGGAGAACTTGAGCTGTCTTGTAATTCCACCAGATCCAAGACTTGTAATTGTTTGCCAAGAACTAAATTTCCTTGAGGCAGATTCTGATGTTGCTGCTGCAGCACAACAAGACTCTCATCATTATCTTCAATGCTGCTGCATTCTGCTTCTTGTTGTGCTGCCACGGGCTGATCCAGGTTCCAATTACTCCTCTGGAATGAGGTTGCAAGTGTGGGTGCCCATATATTGGAGCTTGGATTCATGTTCTTGGGTCTTTGTAATTTGGACAATGGCCAATGCAATCCTGTACTTTGACACATGAGCTTCATGATGCCTCGCACTCCCAGCTGATGATGATCTGAACTTCCCTGCTGAGCTCCTCCTCTGGTACTGGAAGAACATTCCTTTCCTCCTCTGCTGCTGCTGCTGCAGCTCCTGCCATAACCTGCCATGGCAGTATTGGGACCAAGATAAGGAGAGCCAGCAAATGGAGGAGAACTGCAAGTTCTGACATGATGAAGATCATGGCCCCATCTTGCAGCAGCAGAAGGAAGACTGGTGCAAGAAGCAACAGTAGCTGGACTGGCAGCTGCATCATCAGTGAGAGAATGCTCAAAAGACTCATATGATGCACAAGAGAGAGACTGTCCAGAGTCAAGGAGCCTGTTGCAGAATGAAGCTGCCGCTACATTGCAGCAGCTGGTGCTTACTGCTGTTTGTGTTGTACTCAGAAGATCAACATGCTGAGGGATAGTTGTTGTTGCAGCATGATCTCTATCTGAAGAAACAGACGATGGATCCGAAACCGTGGGTGTTTGGCATAATGAACTGCTGCCATTCGGTCCTTGAAGAATACTCCTGGGCGACCACGGATCTGCATGCACCCGAGCTGCTGCTGCTGGAGTTTGCCCATCATCTGCATCAAGCCATACACCCTCAGATCGTGCACTCTCTGAGCTTCCAAGAATGCTTGAACCTGGATTTCCCCTCACCCATCTAGTCCTCGATGTCTGCAAATGCTTTGGAGCTTGAGTCCTTGAAGCTAATGAGCTCGACAGCTGCAATCGCTTTTGTGTGGCAACTGGTGACTTCGAAGACTTGCGACTGGTTTCTGTTGTTCGTGTTTGCGGGCGCTGTCGATGCTGCAGCTGATCTGCAACTGCAAAGGAACAGCTATTTTGGTAGTAACCTAGAAGAGGACCGCTCATGGAGGCGTATTTGTTGTCGGTGCGTTGTTGTTGGCGTTGCTCTACGGCGCGGTCTTCGACGAGCTCCGGTTGCCTGGAGAAGATTGTGGAGAGGGATCTCTGTGGACCCGCTAAGAGACGAGGAGGGAGCTGAAGACTCGTCTTTGTCGACTGCATATGTGATCTGAAGCTCGCGGATGTTCCAAGCTGCAGTTTGGGCTTTCCGGGAGTTTCTTCCCATTTGAAAGGGATGATGCTCGCGGGTTTAGCAGAAGATTGCTGCTCGCCGGATTCACAACTGCTGCAGCAGCTGATACCGCATCCACCTCTGTCTTCCTCCTCGTTGTCTGAGATGCATGGACACAAGCTCTCGACCAGAAACTTTGCAGCAGCAGGCGCAACAAGATCAATGTGAGCTTCGACTTCCATGACCTCCGAGATGATGTGCCGGCTGCTGTCGCCGATACTCGACCTGGAGCCGAAACTGTTGCCGCGGTCTGCTCCAGCTTCAGCTGAAGAGGGAGCAGCCATCCTCCCGTAGAATCTGTGGCTGCTTCGGAAGCTGCAGCTTCTGGAATCGGACCTGCCTGCATGCTGCAATTGACGGAGGCTACGTCCAGAGTTCGTGCAGCAGTCATGATCCTCACTGGTGACGGTTCCGAGATCCCCGACATCCTCACGGATGTCCCAGCTTCTGTTCTTGGCTAGGAGATTCATGCGCTCGTAACCTTCGCGTCGTGCTAGCATTCGAGATCTCTCAACTGCAGGCATGACATGCTGCAGTTCGGCCTGCTGCTGCGTGGTGGCACATGTCTTCTTAGGCTTTCCGGGAGCTTCCTCCCACCGGAATGGGATTGCTGCAAGCTCGTGCTGTGGGCTGCTCTCAGATGTGTTTAGGTTGTCCCACGCTATGGAAGCCGTCGGCCTCCTCTTGCTGTCGGATCCGTAGTGCCTGCTACTCTTGTTGCCAATGTGCAGATCGGGCTGCAACTTCTCTTTCCTGTTTGACGTGGTGCCGCCGCGCAGCTGATCGGGACCCTGCTGAGCTCCTCCTGCTGCTGAGATTACCGCCGCAGTAGCTGCACTGGATCTGCAGCCACTAGAAGCAACTTCCATCGACTCAGTCGACTTCCTCAGCTGCAGCTCATCACCGACTCCAGCAGCAGCTCCCGGAAACTTGCAATTGCTTTCTGCAATAAGCTCGTGTTCTTCGGCTCTGCTGGGTATCAAAGGCCCGCTAAAGAAAACTCGCACTGTATCGGGCACAGTGTGCGGCAATTTGAAGCTCACTGTTCGAGTGAAGTGAGGTGCTTTTCGAGGAAGAGGGCTTGCAGCAATTGTGCCGCTCGACCTTTCTTTGGGAAACACTGAGTTGTTTCTGAGCTGGTAATCCCTGCGAACTACAGGTAACGAAATTTGTTGTTGATTCGACAAGAGTCCTTCTGCCGCACAGCAGATTGTAGTTCTCGACTCCATTGATCGTAGTAGAAACCAATATCAAATACAGAAAAAACGAAATATAGTTACAACAGAAATGCATAGCACGATTTACGAACTCGCGATTTCAGCAATGCGGTCATTGCAAGTCTCTTCTGTAGCACTCACACAGATGGCAAACTTTGTGCTTTCTTCCGAGCAGGAAACTCACGGACTAGGAATTGCCATCATCTTCACGCAACCCTAGTACCCTACGTCTGCTGCAATGCAAAGGACGCAACACACATGTTCTGACTACAACTCCGACGACAAAGAACTCAAGCAAACGAAGTGTACTGCCTGTGACTGTAGTGTATCATATTCTGAAGCAAATTACAACTTGGGTCAAGCTGATCGCGCTGCAGCAGCTCCTCCTGCACTGATTCTGCATATGTTTGTCGTGGTCGTCGGGCCATAATACGGACTGATCTGCAACAACAGTGAAGATATAACTGTTGGGCTGCACCTGCTTCGTCATGATCACCACCACCACTACTACTCGAAGCTAAAGCTCCTGCATTATGTACTTCCGGCTTCATGCAGCTCGACTACTACTACTGCTACAACTGCAACAAGGATGTCTGCTGTTGTTGGGTCATCACAAATTCTTCTGTGACATTTGGAGCTGATCAAGACTCTTGACTCTTGCAAAGAGTGATGATGGTGGTAGTGATGATGATAATGATGATGATATCAGTTTAAACAAAGAAACAGAGGCTCTTGTGTTGGACGAGATTGCATTTGCTGCAAGAAGCAGGTCTCATCAAAAGCTTAAGCTTTATCAAAACTCGTTGTACTCCACAAATTAACTTTGTCTAATTAACAGCCCACTAGTCGGATATTCTAACAGATTTCATTAGAGATCACAGCCTCACACTAATCTTACAGACTTTTGTAGATCAAAGCTCTTCACTCTACCATTAAATTTGTCTAATTTTAAAAGCCACTAACTTAATCCGAGATTAGAGATTTGATTAGAGATCAAAGCCTGACACTAATATCAGAGATTTACTGTAATGCAAACAGACTTTTGTTATCGGGATAGAAAACACTTTTGTGCTCCAAGCTCTCTCAGTAGAACATTAACTTTGTGTAATTAACAGCCACTAATCAAGATTAGATTAGAGATCAACCTGATTTTCAAGTGTGAGAACAATTTATTTACTCACAAAGTTGTTACTGATGTTGTTGAAGTCCTTGGTTTTAAAAATAGGTAAATTCTTTTTTTCAACCCAAATTGGAAACTCTGTAGAAAATAGGAGCTAGAACAAACTCCAAATTAGACCCAGAACTGATTTTTTCAAGGAATTGAGTGAGAGATTAAAATTAATCATTTGAAGAAACTGCTCAGATACTCCTCACTAAGGGTTTGATCAAATTCTTAAATCAGTTCAAATTCAAAACAAGATGTTCTCTTCAAATCGGAAAGCCTCAGAACAACACTACACACCTTTTCCTTCAAGAAATGAAATTTTTATTTATTAGCTGTACAGTTGTAAGCAAGACAAGTTTCAATGCAAAAGATGTGAGAATTAAACAACAGTAATTAGTAAGATTCTGACTCTTAACCAAATGGAAGTTCATGTGATTATAGTTATCTGTGAAGGGACCCTGTCTTCACCCTGTCTTTGGGCCTGCTTTCACCCCCTATCCCCTCTTTCAGTGGTATCCGCAAAGTAAGGAAATTTTATTAAATCGAGTATGAAATGCTGAAACTCAGCATTTAATGTACAAGGTTCAAGAGTAATTATAATAATTGTTTAGGTAAGAGTAGTGAAAATATATGTAGCAGGAGTGGTGGCGTTCAGGAAAAAGGAAAGACAGGATGAAACTCAGTTTACAAGGTGGAAAAACTAGTTTGGGTCCCAGTCATCCATCATCGTTCTCACCCCCAAATCGCCTGACATTCCGGATAACTCTATTTTGTTTTGTAAAATTTTCATTCCCAGTCACAAGTTGATGGCCTATTATGTGAAAACTGGCCGTTCTCACCCCCTAATCGCCTGACTTTATGTATAACTCTATCATCTCTTCTAAATCAGTTTTAATAAAGTGGCAGCCTGACCTCTTTTGTATGTAAGTCTTCGTGAATTTGGGCCATGTTCTCAAATAATAACACAAGAAAGAGCCCTCATTTATTTTGTATGGAATGAAAATAATTTCTAAAAGTTGAAGTATAATTTCAATCCATACAAAAGTATGTCCCCCACCAAGGGGCCTTTCTCGTCCGCTTGAGCTACTGAATGTTCATGTTCTAGTAGAGTTCTAACATTTTAATCCACTATTGTCAATCAACAACTACTCCTCCATTATAGCTCTGTTGGCTGTTGTGATGAACATTTAGGGGTGACTATGAGTACATGACAACAACCCATTCCAACAAGGTAGGCCATTAGGTAGCTGAGATGAGCTTTTTTTAATGAGCTCTTGTAAGGGCAAATTTAAACAAGGGTCCAGGGAACAAAAAGCCCAGGGACCAATTTGAAGCAAATTGAACCTTGAATTGGACCCTTCTTCACATTAAAAAAAACATTTTTCCTTAAGGTAAAATGAGTGTGTTTAAGGGCTTGGGGTCCAATTCGAGGGTCCAAAATCAAAATTGTGTCATTGATATGTGAAATTTCTTACATGTTGTTCTCCCTACGACTGATGGCTGATCAATGTTATAATGTGTGTACATTGCAGGAAGTAGATGAAATGTACAAAAAAAATTGGCATCGTCAATAGCCCATTCCTCTCGTGTTGGAATCCAGTGCATCATTTGTGATTTATATATATGGGTTACATGTCCAGCTTCATGCATGTGTAGCATGCACAGGGAAAAAAGCAAAGACTCATCATTCTTATCTAATCTATTCAACCCATCAGCAAATACTTGCAAAGAGCTGGTGTGACTACTGTGATTAGCACACAACTATTGTGCTTTGCATTAATTAGATGAGGTGCCTCCCAATTTCAATTTTTTTTTTGCAATGACCCAATTTAATTGGCCCATCACTCAAAACAAATGAAACTAGGGAGGCTCTGTCAAGTAGAAGGTTTTATTTTGAAGTGTAGAGTTCCTCCCCTTTGGCCCACCTATGTAGGTGAAAGGAGGACAACATTTGTCAAAGCATATGGGCTAAAAGTGAGTGGGAAATCTTTACTTTGTGCACCACACCACACCCCACCCCACCCCCCAACGCCCCCCCCAACCCAAAAAAAAAAAAAAAAGACCTTGCATATAAAGTCGACTGTCCACTGTCCAAGTGAAAAGTGGACAGTTCATTCTCCCCACCAAACATGAATTGATGAAACAAAACCAACACCCCACCCCAACACACCCATTCAAAAACAA